>ERZ826220.274-NODE-274-length-63250-cov-37.419511_pt1 | contig 63250 bp, 48 predicted proteins | sample MGYA00519927_ERZ826220 | MGnify/ENA primary metagenome ERZ826220 (study PRJEB31778, sample SAMEA3449225) | human gut metagenome | biome: human gut; feature: human-associated habitat; material: faeces | place: United Kingdom | collected 2010/2012 ... | reverse complement strand
ATTGGCAGTCCATTATTAAGTTTTTTATTATGTTCCCTTTGTACACCGTTGCAAAACGGAGTTAAGAACAAACCCAATATCTCTTCCGCGATATGGGCAAAAATAATAACGACAATATTATCAGATTTGAATAATAGGCCTTCACCACCGTCTCCATATTTGGTAGCAAAAGCACCGATAATGGCAATCGGGATGAACAACACACAGGCCCAAAACAGGAAGGCCAGGAAGAATGTCGAAAAACTGGTTACGTTCAGTTTTGCGCCCCATAGAACAGCAAAGGTCGTTTTGCCGGTACACATGCAGATGATGGTTGAAATCAAGCTATAAAATGATATTTCATGAAACTTTCCAAGTATCGACATATTGAATCCCTCCGTGCCATCGACAGCACTTGATAAACCACCTAAATATTATACCATAAATTTTGGCATTTACAATACAACGGGGAAAATCGTCGAGAAATCAAGCGAAAATAATCGTGTGCCTATGTGGAATCGATCTTGATTGTGTTATTTGAATAGTAAGAGTGATTGCGTTCACCGCAAAAGGGAATGATTTAACGAATACCCCTATCTTTCAACGAATGCCCTTAATTTTAACGCTTACTGCGGCTTAGAATGCTGTAGAAACCGAAAAAAGCAGAAAAACCGCTGTGGAAATACTCCGCAGCGACTGTTTTATATGTGACTGAAACGGCAAAAATCTTGATTTCAAGCGGTTTTCGGGCATAGAAAAAGTCCACCGTAATTCTATCAAAACTACGGTGGATTTATGGCGGAGAGTAAGGGATTCGAACCCCTGTGGCGTTGCCGCCTAACGGTTTTCAAGACCGCCCCGTTATGACCACTTCGGTAACTCTCCGGATATACAGATAGAGAAACAAGACGCCGAAATCGGCGTCTTGTCTTTGGCGGAGAAGGAGGGATTTGAACCCTCGCGCCGCTTATCACAGCCTACTCCCTTAGCAGGGGAGCCCCTTCGGCCACTTGGGTACTTCTCCAAGCCGAATTCCACACATATATGGACGCGCGGCCAGCGCGCTGCATTATAGTAGCATATTCAGCAGCGGATGTCAACTTGTTTTTTCGGTTGACAGCGGGCGGAAAATGCGCTATAAGTGTGCCAGAACAAAGGAGATACGTTTTATGCACTACACATCTGTACTTTTTGACCTCGACGGCACGCTGCTCGACACGCTCGGCGACCTGACCGCCGCCATGAACCGCACGCTCACCCGCCATGGCTTGCCGGAGCGCACGCGGCAGCAGATGCGCGCCGCGCTCGGCAACGGGGCGCGGCGGCTGATGGAGCTGTCCGTACCCGCCGGAACGGACGGCGCACTCTTTGAGACGCTGCTGGCAGAGTATAACGCCGACTACGCCGCCCACTGCCGCATCGAGACCGCCCCCTACCCCGGCGTGGACGCGCTGCTGCGGCAGCTGCACGCGCAGGGCCGTAAGCTCGCCATCGTGTCCAACAAGCCGGACGAAGCCGTGCGCGCACTGCGGGCGGAGTTTTTCGCGGACACCGTGCCGATCGCCGTCGGCGAGAAAACCGGCATCCGCCGCAAGCCCGCGCCGGACACGCTGCTGGCCGCCATGGCGCAGCTTGGCGCTGACCCTGCGAGCACGGTCTATGTCGGCGATTCGGAGGTCGACATCGCCACGGCGCGCGCAGCCGGTCTGCCGTGCATCAGCGTGCTGTGGGGCTTTCGTGACCGCGATGTGCTCGAGCAAGCCGGTGCGCAGCAGTTTGCCGCCGACGCAAGCGAGCTTGCAAGGCTGCTCGACTGAGCGAAAAAAATCCACCGTCCTGCGAGGCGGTGGATCTTTTATACCGTTTTGTGCGCTCAGTCCTTCTTTTTCATGAACTCACCGGCTACACGCATCATGAGACGCTTGGTGCCATAGTCCTCAAATTCCACCATAAGCAGCGCGTCGCCGCCCATGGGCTTGACCGCTGCGACGACGCCGTCGCCAAATGCCTTGTGCACAACGCGGTCGCCAACGGCGAAGGCCGGGGCTGCACCGGACGCCGGCTTTGCAGCAGGCGGCGCCGGGCGCATGGACGGCTTGCGGCGCGGCTCCGGCGCGGAGACCGTGTAAGCGCGCGGCTCGCTCCGGCGCGGCGGATACTGCTGCTGGTCGCGGCTGGGCTCGGAATAGCCATAGCCGTGCGGGACGTTGAGCTTTCGGATGTCCTCATCCGGGATCTCCTCGACAAAGCGGGAGACGCGGTTGGCCGTCGTGCGGCCGAAGAGCATACGCTGGCGGGCACACGTGAGGATGAGGTGCTCACGCGCGCGGGTGAGCGCGACGTAGCACAGGCGGCGCTCCTCCTCCATCTCGTCCGGCTCGCCGATGCAGCGCAGGCCCGGGAAGATGCCCTCCTCGCAACCGATGATGAACACCGTCGGAAACTCCAGACCCTTGGCCGCGTGCATGGTCATGAGCGTGACACAGTCGGCAGACTGGTCATAGTTGTCGAGATCCGTATAGAGCGCGACCTCGTCGAGGAAGCCCGCGAGCGTGGGGTTTTCGGCCTCCTTGGCAAAGGCAATGATGTTCGACTTGAGCTCCTGCACGTTTTCGATGCGCGCAGCGTCCTCGGCCGTGTTCTTCTCCTCAAGGGCGCGGACATAACCGCTGCGCTCCACAACCAGATCATAGAGCTCATCGGGCGGCACAGTCTTGGCCTGCTCCTGCAGCTCCTCGATCAGGATGGCGAACTGGCGCAGACGCATCTGGCTGCGCTGCAGCTCGGGATACGCGTCGGCGTGGCGGATAATGTCAAAGAGGCTCGTCTGCTGCTCGTGCGCGAGCTGCAAGGCCGCCTCGATCGTGCGCGCGCCGATGCCGCGGGCGGGCGTGTTGATGATGCGCGTCAGGCGCAGGTCGTCGTCCGGCGTCTGGATGACGCACAGATAGGCCAGCATATCCTTGACCTCGGCACGGTCGAAAAAGCGCGTGCCGCCGACGATGCGGTACGGGATACCGTTGCGCTTGAAGGAATATTCGAGCTGGTTGCTCTGCGCGTTCATGCGGTAGAGCACGGCATGGTCGCGGAAGTTGATCCCCTGCCCGAAATCGTCCATGATCTTCGCGGCGATATAGCGCGCCTCGTCGTTCTCGTTCGTGGCGCAGTAGAGCGTAAGCGGGTCGCCGGCATCGGCCTTTGTCCAGAGCGTTTTGCCCTTGCGGCCGGTGTTGTTGGCAATGACGTGGTTGGCGGCATCCAGGATGCGGCCGGTGCTGCGGTAGTTCTGCTCAAGGCGGATGGTGCGCGCGTTTTTGTACTGCTTTTCGAAATTGAGGATGTTCTCGATCGTTGCGCCGCGGAACTTGTAGATGCTCTGGTCATCGTCGCCGACGACGCAGATGTTGCCCCAGCCGTCGGCAAGCAGGGCTGCGAGCTGATACTGGAGATTGTTCGTGTCCTGATACTCGTCGATGAGCACATAGCGGAAGCGGCGCTGCCAATGCTCGCGCACGTCCGCATGCTCGTCGAGCAGGCGCACGGTGTTGTAGATCAGGTCGTCAAAGTCCATCGCCCCGGCGGAAAACAGGCGCTGCCAGTAGGCCTGGTATATCTCGCCTATACGGATATTGCGCGGGTTGTGCGTGGCCTGTGCGCGCGCAAGGTACTGCTCGGGCGTGATGCCGGCATCCTTGGCGCGGCTGATCTCCGTGAGCACGGCGCGGTTCGGAAACGCCTTTTCATCGAGGTTCATCTCCTTGATGATGCGCTTGACGACTGCCAGACTGTCCGACGTGTCATAGATCGTGAAGCTGTTGGGATAGCCGAGCTTGTCCGCGTCCCGCCGCAGAATGCGCACGCACGCGGAGTGGAAGGTCGAGGCCCAGATATCCGCCGCGGCCTCCGGACCGAGCATCCGCTCAATACGCTCCTTGAGCTCATCCGCCGCCTTGTTCGTGAAGGTGATGGCGATGATGCGCCACGGCTCGACCGGCTCGACCGCCGCCGCCCTGCGCGCACGCCGCCGCTCGTCCGGCGTCAGATCCGTGCGCTCGAGCAGCGCGAGATCCTCCTCCGTCGCCCATTCGGGCACTTCGTCCGTGTCCGCGCCGCGGCCGTACTGAATGAGATTTGCGATCCGGTGGATGAGCACCGTGGTTTTACCGCTGCCGGCACCGGCCAGCAGCAGCAGTGGGCCTTCCGTAGCCAGGACCGCTTGTCTCTGCATATCGTTCAGGTTCGCAAAGTCCGCCGCGATGAAGCGTCTGCGCGCCTGCACATACCGTTGTTCAAAAGTCAGTGTTGTAGTATTCATAGCGTTTAATTTTACCACATTTTCTCCCCCGAAACAAGGGGTGCGCGTCCCCGTGGACGCTTTTGCGCAGACACGCGCAAAAACCCGCCGCTCTCCGGTCGGAAAACGGCGGGTCTCCATTGTGGGTTGGGGGTCATTTTAAAATATCCTTCAGCTCGTGCATACCGTGGTTGGTCGTGACCACGACCACGCGGTCGCCGAGCTCGATGGCGTCGTTGCCGGACGGGACGCGGCACTTACCGCGCCGGATGATCGAGGCGACGAGCACGGAGTCCTTGAGCTTGAGCGCCTTGAGCGGCACGTCGAGAAACTGGCTCTCGGCGCGCACGATGAACTCCAGCGCCTCGGCCTGACCGTCAGCCACCATGCGCAGTGTCTCCACGCCGCTGCTGTGCGCGGAATTCTCCATCCAGCGGACATACTCCACGATGCGGCCGGCCGTGACGTCCGCCGGCTGGATGATCGTCGTGAGGCCATACGACTCGGCAAGCTGGATGAAGTTATCCTCATCGACCTTTGTGACGATCTTCGGCACATTCTCGTTGTAGGCGAACGAGGAGATGATGAGATTCGTCTCGTCCGACTCCGTGACCGTGACGAGTGCGTCCGCCGACGAGAGTCCCTCCTCGCGCAGCACATCCGGCTTTGTACCGTCGGCGCAGATGATGGTCGCCTCCGGCAGGAGTGTCTTCATGACGCGGCAGCGCGCCGGGTCGCGCTCAATGATCGTCGAGTGGATGCGCATCCGCGCCAGCTCCAGCGCCAGCCGCTCGGCGATGCGGCCGCCGCCGACAATGATGACGCTCTCGGCTTCATGGCGGAATTCGCCGATCTTACGAAAGAGCTCATGCAGCTCATGCGGCGCGCCGACCACGGTGACATAGTCCCCGGCGGCGAGCACAAAATCGCCGTTCGGGATCGTCACGCTGCCCTCGCGCTCCACGGCACAGATCAGGATGCCCTCGCTGTAGCGGCTGCGAAAATCGTTCAGGCGCAGGCCATCGAGCTTACTGCCCTCGCGCAGCTTGAACTCGACAAGCTCCACGAGCCCGTTTGCAAACGGCTCGACTTTTGTGGCGGCCGGAAAACGCAGCGTGCGCGAGATCTCCTTGGCGGAGGTACGCTCGGGGTTGATGGACAGGCTCAGCCCCAGCTCGTCCTGAAGCAGCACCACGTCCTGATAATACTCCTCGTCACGCACGCGCGCGATCGTATGCGTCGCGCCGAGCTTGCGCCCGACCATGCAGCTGATGAGATTGGTCTCATCCGAAGTCGTTGCGGCGATGAGCAGATCCGCATCCGCGACATTTGCAATGCGCAGCTGGTCGACATTGGCACGCCCCTCGACCACGATCACATCCAGCGTGGAGGAAATATAAGCGGCACGCTCCGGGTCGCCCTCGACGACAGTGATGTCATGCCCTTCTGTCAGGAGCTGCTCCGCGATGGCATACCCCACGCGGCCAGCGCCCACGATCACAATTTTCATAGTCTACGCTCTCCAATTATCATGTTCGGATCTCGGATCCACGGGTCGAAATATTATAGCAGATATTCCCCCGCGTTTCAACAGCGAACACGTGAATTTCCAAGGGATCGGTTTGTGAATAAAGCGTAAAAAATCTGAAAAACCAACACACTGCCGCTTGACGAACGCCGGTGCTGCGCTTATCATAATAGCCTATACTTATTTAATCTGTAGAAAGGCCGCTGCGACGCGCGGCATCCATATAAAGGAGCATCCCATCCATGCTGGAACTGAAACATATCACCAAGGTATACGAGGCCGGAACGACGCAGGTCGAGGCGCTCAAGGGCATCGACATCGCCTTCCGCGAGAATGAGTTTGTTGCAATCCTCGGCCAGTCCGGCTGCGGCAAGACCACACTGCTGAACATCATCGGCGGGCTCGACCGCTATACCTCCGGCGACCTCATCATCAACGGCCGCTCCACGAAGGAATATGATGACCGCGACTGGGACACCTACCGCAACCATTCGATTGGCTTCGTCTTTCAGAGCTATAACCTCATCCCGCACCAGAGCGTGCTGGCAAACGTGGAGCTTGCGCTCACGCTCTCCGGCGTCTCCGGCGAGGAGCGGCGCGCGCGCGCCGTCGAGGCGCTGGAAAAGGTCGGTCTGGGCGACCAGCTTGACAAGGCGCCGAACCAGATGTCCGGCGGCCAGATGCAGCGCGTGGCCATCGCGCGCGCCATCGTCAACAACCCCGATATCCTGCTGGCTGACGAGCCGACCGGCGCGCTCGACAGCGAGACGAGCGTGCAGATCATGAATCTGCTGCAGGAAATTGCAAAGGATAAGCTCATTATCATGGTCACGCACAACCCGGAGCTGGCGTCGAAATATGCCACGCGCACCGTGCGGCTGCTCGACGGCAGGATCGTCGGCGATGACAACCCCTGCACGGAGTCCGAGACGTCCGCGCCCGTGACCGTCAAGGTCAAGGAGCACACGTCCATGAGCTTTGCCACCGCCATGAGCCTGTCGCTGCACAACCTCATGACGAAAAAGGCGCGCACCCTGCTCACGGCGTTTGCGGGCTCGATCGGCATCATCGGTATCGCGCTCATCCTCTCGCTCTCGCACGGCTTCCAGTCCTACATCAACACCGTGCAGGAGCAGACGCTCTCGTCCTACCCGCTGACGATCGAGGCAAACCCCGTGGATATGTCCGGGATGCTCACGGCCATGACGGGCGCGAAGGACGACAGCAAGCAGACGCATGATCTCGACAAGGTCTACGCCAACACCGTCATGTACAGCATGCTCAATTCCATGGTCAGCAGCGCGACCGGTCAGTCGAACAACCTGCCGGCATTCAAGGAATACCTCGAAGACCCCGACAACAAGATCCATAACTACATCAGCGGCATCCAGTACACATACGACATGGGCTTTGCCGTCTACACCGAGGACCCGAACGGCACCGTCATCAAGGCCGACACGACCGAGCTGCTGCAAAACGTCATGAAGTCCATGTACGGCGGCGATTACACGGCCTACTTTGACTCCATGGGTGGGTTTTACTCCGGGTTCAACGTCTGGCAGGAGCTGCTCTCCGGCGAGGACGGCGCGCTCGTGAGCGCCTCGACACAAAACCAGTACGATGTGATCTACGGCTCATGGCCGCAGAATTACAACGAGGTCGTACTCGTCGTGGATAAAAACAACGAGATCTCCGACCTTACGCTCTATGCGCTCGGCCTCGAGAGCATGGACGACATCAGCAACGCCATGATGCAGTCCATGAGCAAAAAGCAGATCGACACGACGCAGGAAAGCTGGAGCTATGCTGACCTCTGCGGCCGCGACTTCAAGCTCATCCTCCCCTCGGAGGGCTACGTCGCCAGCGGCGCGGGCTACACGGATATCAGCCAGACGAGCGACGGCCTGAACCGCCTCTACCACAGCGACGATGTCGGCGTGCCGCTCAAGATCGTCGGCATCGTGCGCCCGGCCAAGGGCAGCGTGACCGGCAGCACCTACGGCGCGATCGGCTACACCTCCGCTCTGACTGACTATGCCATCGACCACGCCGACAACACCGAGATCATCCAGAAACAGCTGGCAGACCCGGATGTGGACGTGTTCACGGGCTCCGCATTCCCGAACGCCGCGACCGCCACGACCGATCAGAAGGTTGCTGCGGCACAGGCCTATCTGAACAAGCTGAGTGTGGACGACCGTGCAAGCGTCTACCGCAAGTATATGACCACGCCGGACGACGCCACGCTCGACGCCGCGCTCACGCAGGCGATGACAGGCTTTACCCGCGACAGCGCCAAGGAGATGGCTGACAACGGCATTTTCGAAGCCAGCGGCAAAACCGCGCAGCAGATGAAGGATATGATCGACGCCATGGACGATGAGACGTTCACACGCTTTTTCCGTCCGTATCTTCGCGCGATGCTGTCCATGCAGATGCAGCAGGAGACAGTCAAGTCCTACAGCGGCATGACCTCGCAGCAGATCGTCTCCGCCATCAACGCCAAAGGCATCAGCCGCAGCCAGTACGCTGACGTGTATGACAACTACGTCGCCTCCTCCGCCAGCGGCTCAACCTATCAAAACAATCTCAAAAAGCTCGGCTATGTCGACAAGGATTCTCCGAGCGCCATCAACATCTACGCCTCGAGCTTTGAAAACAAGGACCGCATCTCCGACTGCATTGATGACTACAACACCGACAATCCGGACAATCAGATCAGCTTCACCGATTACATCGGTCTGCTCATGAGCAGCATCACGACGATCATCAACGCCATCAGCTACGTACTCATCGGCTTTGTGGCCATCTCCCTCGTCGTGTCGTCGATCATGATCGGTATCATCACCTATATCTCCGTGCTCGAGCGCACGAAGGAGATCGGCATCCTGCGCTCGATCGGAGCGAGCAAGCAGGATATCTCGCGCGTATTCAATGCCGAGACGATCATCGAGGGCTTCACGGCCGGTGTCATAGGCATCCTATGTACGCTGATCCTGCTCATCCCCATCAACCTCATCGTACACCATCTGACCGGTCTGCCGACGCTGAGCGCGATCCTGCCGGTGCTCGGCGCGGTCCTGCTCATCCTCATCAGCATGGCGCTGACGTTCATCGCCGGTCTCATCCCGTCGGGCATGGCTGCGAAGAAAGACCCCGTCGTCGCGCTGCGCACCGAATAAGCCCAAAACGCATATTTCTACAGCCTCCGTGCAAACTAGGGTCACCTACATTTGCACGGAGGTTTTGCATGATGAAGCAGAAACTGTTCGCAGCCGTATGCGCCTTTGCGCTCTGCGCGGCGCTGGGTACAGCCATCCACGCCGGACAGGAAGCGGAGACCGCCGCACCTGTGGCGGAAAATCTGGAGCTGACCACGTTCCGCAACACGTCCGTCGGCGGTACGCTGAGCGCCAGCGCGCCCGACGGCAGCCCCCTCACCTTCCGCATCACAACTGAGCCCATCAAGGGCACGGTGACGCTCACCGACGACGGCACGTTCGTTTACACCCCGGCCGATGGCAAGCGCGGGCGCGACTACTTTGGCTTTCGCGCCGCCGACAGCAGCGGCAGAGAGTCGCAGGAGGCGACCGTGATCATCGCCATCAAGAAGCAGAAGCCGGACGTCACCTACAGTGACATGGCCGGGCGGGCGGAGGAATATGCCGCCGTCATGCTCGCCGAGCAGGGCGTGTGCGTCGGCCGGCAGGTTGGCGGGCAGTATCTCTTCGACCCGGACAGCAACGTGCCGCGCGGTGAATTTCTCGCCATGTGCATGCACCTGACCGAGACGGAAACGCTGCAGGGCGTGCTCTCGACGGGCTTCGGCGATGATATGCAGATCCCCGCGTGGTCAAAGGCGTATGTCGCGACCGCGCTCATGAACGGCGATGTCTGCGGCTGCTCCGACGGCACGGCCATCGTGTTCGACGCACAGCGCGGCATCACGGCGGGCGAAGCGGCCGTGATGCTCAGCAGCTTCCTCGAGCCCTCCCCCGCCGCCGCGCTCGAGAGCGACTATATCCCCGAGTGGGCGTGCGCGGCCGTTGCAAGCCTGACATCGTGCGGCGTGTTTCCGGACGGCGCGGACACCGCCGCACCCATCACGCGCGCCGAGGCTGCACAGATGCTGCTGGGCGCGTATGAGCTGCTGCAAAAGCGATAAAAAATCAGCCCGTTTCCGGCTTTGGAAACGGGCTGATTTTCTGTTACCCCTCGTGCAGGATACTGCGCACCGCCTCCGGCGCAAGCTCCGGAAACGGGAGCACGGGCTGCGGCACGGCTTCGTACGCGCCGATGTGCTTTTCCATCCAGACCATGGAATACCATGTGCCGAACTTGTAGCCGCAGCGCGAAAACTCGCCCACGAGCCGATAGCCGATGTGCGCGTGAAACTGCGCACTGTTTTTCGTCAGGTGTACGTCGTCCGCCCCATCCGGGTATGCGATGCAGGCGTAGAGCGTCTGCACGTGCTGCGCGCGCAAAAGCGCCTCGAGCGCGGCATACAGCCGCCTGCCGATCCCCTGCCGGCGCTGATCCTCGCGCAGGTAGATGCTCACCTCGGCAGCCCAGGCATAGGCCGCGCGCTCACCGAACGCGCCGGCGTAGGCGTAGCCGACGATCTCTCCGCCGCGCACGGCGACCAGATACGGATAGCGCCGGAGCGTGGCGCGCATGCGTGCGGCGAATGCTTCGATATCCGGCACGGTGTACTCAAACGTGATGGCCGTCTTTTCCACGTAGGGCGCATAAATCGCGCGCAGTGCGGGCGCGTCGCTCAGGCACGCGGGGCGCAGATACAAGGTGTTCGCGTCCATACCTTCTTCACTTTCCGCTGTCACCGTAGTTTGCGAGCACGCGCGCGGACGGGTCATTCACATCGCAGCCGGCCCATGCCTTGTTCGGCATCCAGAAGCCGGACACCATGCGCGCCTGATCGGGATAGTACCGCTCGAAGAGCTCCCGATAGAGCAGCGACTCCTTGGTAAATGGCTGCGCGAAATCATACTTCCGGCGCAGGATGTCGAAGGCAATGTCCGTATATATCTCCTCGGCGTAGGCCTTGAGGTCATCGACCATCGAGTGGCCGACCGCATCACTGAAGGCCGCCTTCTCGCGCATGAGGATGTCATGCGGCAGCCAGTCGCCCTCAAAGGCATGGCGCAGCAGGTACTTGCCCTTGCCGTAGACGTTGCACTTCTTGGCAGGGTCGATGGACATGACATATTGCACGAAGTCCAGATCGCCGAACGGCACACGCGCCTCAAGGCTGTTGACGGAGATGCAGCGGTCGGCGCGCAGCACGTCATACATATGCAGCTCGCGGATGCGCTTGGCCGACTCCTCCTGAAATGCCGCAGGGCTCGGCGCGAAGTCCGTATACTTGTAGCCGAAGAGCTCGTCGGAGATCTCGCCCGTGAGCAGCACGCGCAGGTCGGTCTGCTCATGAATAGCCTTGCAGACGAGGTACATGCCGATGCTCGCGCGGATGGTCGTGATGTCATACGTGCCGAGCAGTGCCACGACCTCCGGCAGCGCCTGAATCACATCCTCGCGCGTGATGATGACCTCGGTGTGATCGGCGTGCAGATACTCCGCCACCTCGCGGGCATATTTCAGGTCGATGGCGTCGCTGCGCATGCCGATGGCAAATGTGCGGATGGGCTTTTTGAGCAGCTTTGCCGAGATTGCGCACACGAGGCTGCTGTCCAAGCCGCCGGAGAGCAGGAAGCCGAGCGGCGCATCGGCGTCGAGGCGCTTCTGCACGCCGGCGATGAGCTTTTCGCGGATGTTCGTGCAGACGGTCTCGAGATCATCCTCGCAGACAGCATCGACGTGCGTCATGTCGCGGTAGCAGGTGAACTTACCGTCGGCATAATAGTGGCCGGGCGGAAACGGCATCACATCATGCACAAGACCGACAAGGTTTTTCGCCTCGCTGGCGAAGATGATTGCGCCCTCGGCGTCGTAGCCGTAGTACAGCGGGCGGATGCCGATGGGGTCGCGCGCCGCGACAAGACCGCCGCGCTTGGCGTCATAGATGATCATGGCAAACTCTGCGTCGAGACCGCGGAACATGTCCAGCCCCTCGCGCTCGTAGAGCGGGAGCAGGATCTCACAGTCGGACTCGCTCTCGAACGTCTCGCCCTCGGCGATTAGCCGCTCACGGATGGGACGAAAGCCGTAGATCTCACCGTTGCACACGAGCGCGCTGCCATCACGCGTGAACGGCTGCATGCCTTCCGGATGCAGGCCCATGATGGCCAGACGGTGGAAGCCGAGCGTCGCCGCGCCGATGTGCAGCATGCGCGTATCGTCCGGGCCGCGGGAAATGGTCTTGTCAAAGCCGGTGCGCAGCGCCTGCGCGGAGATGGACGTGCCGAGATAACCGATGATGGAACACATAAAATTTTCCTCCTGAATAAAAAATATGCAGCTACCGTCCGGGCAATAGGACGAGTAGCTGCATATCGTGGTGCCACCTATTTTACTTCTCACGGGTTCTAACAAACCGCACCGGGATAACGTCCGGCTTTGACGGCGCACCTACTGAGGCTCTCGCCCGTTCAGATTGCAGCTCGGGAGTGTTCTTCACACAGGCTCTGTTATGCGGCTCACACCGTCCCGCACTCGCTGGGAATGATCGCCCGTGCTACTTTTCTCCGTCAATGCTTTTGACAGAAGTATGAAAATGAAAGAAGAGAGAAAAAGAAAGAGAAAACAAAGAGAAAACGTTGTTACCGCACACTGAACAGCAGGTCGCCGTAGGACGGCACCGGCCACTTGTCAGACGGCGTCATGGTCTCGAGCTGGTCGATCGTAATGCGCAGCTCCGCCATGGCGGAGAAGACCTTGTCACGGTAGTAGTTGGCCAGCGCCTGGCTGCCCTCAACGGTCTTGGCGCCCATGAGCGCCTCGTCGAGGCTGCGCACCTTGCGGTACGCATCGCCCAGCAGCGCAGACATTTCGGGGATGATGCTCTCCTCGTACGAGCAGTCGGCCGTGACGGACGCGGCGTGGATGGCCGCAGCAGTCTCGGACAGCTCGCGCAGATAGCTGCTGACGGCGGGCATGATATCGCGCCGCGCCATCTCAAGCATGGTCAGCGCCTCGATGTTGAGGATCTTGCTGTAGTTTTCGAGGTGGATCTCATAGCGTGCCTCCATCTCGGTGCGCGTATAGACGCGGTGCTTGGTAAAGAGCGCCACGTTCTTGTCGGCAAGGTAATACGGCAGCGCTTCGGGCGTCGTGCGCAGGTTCAGCAGACCGCGGCGCTCCGCCTCTGCGATCCATGCCTCGTCATAACCGTTGCCCTTGAAGAGGATGCGCTTGTGCTTGATGAGCACGCTGCGGATGAGCGCCTGCAGATCGGTCTCAAAGTCCTTGCTGCCCTCGAGCGCATCGGCAAACTGCTCAAGGCTCTCGGCAACCGCCGTGTTGAGCACGACGTTGATGCCGGAAATGGAGGCCGAGGAGCCGGGCATGCGGAACTCGAACTTGTTGCCGGTGAACGCAAACGGAGAGGTGCGGTTGCGGTCAGTCGTGTCCTTGGGGAAGCGCGGCAGCGCGTGCACGCCGATCTTCATCAGCTGTCTTTCCTTGCCGCAGTAGGCCGTCTCGTCAACGATCGCGTTGAGGATCTCCTCGATCTCGTCGCCGACGTACATCGAAACGATCGCCGGAGGCGCCTCGTTCGCGCCGAGGCGGTGATCGTTTGCGGCCGACGCCACGCTGATGCGCAGCATATCCTGATAGTCGTCCACGGCCTGAATGACCGCACACAGGAACAGCAGGAACTGCGCGTTTTCCGCCGGTGTCTCGCCGGGCTCGAGCAGGTTCATGCCGGTGTTGGTGGTCAGCGACCAGTTGTTGTGCTTGCCGGAACCGTTGACGCCGGCAAACGGCTTTTCATGCAGCAGGCAGACCATGCCGTGGCGCGAGGCCACCTTCTGCATGATCTCCATCGTCAGCTGGTTCTGGTCAGCGGCGATGTTGCCGGTCGTGAACACGGGTGCAAGCTCGTGCTGCGCGGGAGCGACCTCGTTGTGCTCGGTCTTGGCATAGACGCCGAGCTTCCAGAGCTCCTCATCGAGATCCTTCATAAATGCCGCAACGCGCGGCTTGATGCTGCCGAAATAGTGATCGTCAAGCTCCTGGCCTTTCGGCGGCTTTGCACCGAAGAGCGTGCGCCCGGTGTAGATCAGATCCTTGCGGCGGTTATAGACATCTTTGTCCACGAGGAAATACTCCTGCTCGGGGCCAACCGTCGTGTGCACGGCGGTCACGTCCGCGTTGCCGAACAGGTGAATCACGCGCAGAGCCTGACGGTTGAGCGCCTCCGCGCTGCGCAGCAGCGGCGTCTTTTTATCGAGCGCCTCACCGCCGTAGGAGCAGAACGCCGTCGGGATGCACAGAACGTTATCCTTGATGAAGGCATAGGACGTCGGATCCCATGCGGTATAGCCGCGCGCTTCAAACGTCGCGCGCAGGCCGCCGGACGGGAAGCTGGAAGCATCCGGCTCGCCGCGGACAAGCTCCTTGCCGGAAAACTCCATGATCACCTGACCGCCGCCGCAGGGAGAGATGAAGCTGTCATGCTTCTCGGCGGTGATGCCGGTCATCGGCTGGAACCAGTGCGTGAAGTGCGTCGCGCCCTTCTCGATCGCCCAGTCCTTCATTGCATTGGCCACGATGCGCGCTGCGTCGTCATCGAGACGCTTGCCCTTTTCCATCGTCGCCTGCACCTGCCGGTAGGTCTCCTTCGGCAGCCGCTCGCGCATGACTGCGTCGTTAAATACCATAGAGCCAAAAATGTCAGAGATCTTATCCATTTTCCAGGTCCCCTTTCTATGTTTCAAAATCTGTGTCAACAACGAAAAAACGGCACTGGTGCCCGGAGATCATTCACTCTCCACGACGCCATTGCCGTTTCAATGTGGAAAATATACGCCTGTTGCAGAAAAATGTCAAGCGGGTCGGGCGCAATTTCTTTCGGCGGATTTCACAGAATTTTCGGCAGAGCCGGGCGAGATTTTATTCTTGACATGTGCAAAACCCGTGGTGTATTATATACATGGATTTTTGATTGGAAAAATTCTGTGTGCCGCTGATACGGTCATGAAAGTACATATGGTATCTTTTCGAGAACGCTGACGTTTCACGATGACCTGGGGGAAAGTGCCCCTTATCGGCATCGGAAGCGTCTTTTTGTTTTCCCGCCCTGATTTCAAATTGCGAGGTGACGCGTATGAATTCGTCGCTGCACACCGTGAGCGCCCTGCTCGTCTCCGGCTCTGAGGCGCAGACCAAGCGCATCGGTGCCCTGCTCACACGCGCGCGCATCGTCCCGTTTGAACACGCAGACAGCGTCCGGCAAGCACTCGACCTGTTCGACGCCGGCGGCATCGACGGCGTGCTCATCGCAGAGCCGGTCACCGGCAGCTCCGGACAGGAGCTGGCACTGCAGCTCAAAAAGCGGCGCTGCATGGCGGTGCTGCTGCTGGCTGAGCCCACGCACGCAGACGCGGCCGCCGCCCTGCTGGAGCAGTCCGGCGTGCTGGTGCTGCCGAATGACGCGCCGGAGGCGCTCATTGTGCAGACCATCCGGCTGCTGGCTGCCGTGCGTATTCAGCTTGAGCAGATGCAGCACAAGACGGAAAAGCTGGAGGCGAAGGTCGCCGACATCCGCATCATCAACCGCGCAAAGCTCCTGCTTGTGCAGCACCTGCAGATGACGGAGACGGAAGCGCACAAATATATCGAAAAGCAGGCGATGAACACCAGCAAGCCGCGGCGCACCATCGCAGAGAACATCATCCGCACCTATGAAGATTGAGGGGGCTTATTCATGACCAAGTACATTTTTGTTACAGGCGGCGTTGTTTCCGGACTCGGAAAAGGCATTACGGCGGCCTCGCTCGGCCGTCTGCTCAAGGCGCGCGGTCTGAAAGTTGCTGCGCAGAAGCTCGATCCCTATATTAATGTAGACCCCGGCACGATGAGTCCCTACCAGCACGGCGAGGTGTACGTCACCGAGGACGGCGCCGAGACCGATCTCGATCTCGGCCACTATGAGCGCTTCATCGACGAGGATCTGAACAAATACTCCAACCTCACGACCGGAAAGGTCTACTGGAACGTGCTCAACAAGGAGCGGCGTGGCGAATATCTCGGCGAGACGGTGCAGGTCATCCCGCACATCACAAACGAGATCAAAGACTTCATTTACAGCGTCGGCAGCAAGACGAACGCTGACGTCGTCATCACTGAGGTCGGCGGCACGACCGGCGACATCGAGAGCCAGCCGTTTCTCGAGGCCATCCGTCAGGTCGGGCTCGAGGTCGGGCGCGAGAATGCGCTCTACATCCATGTGACGCTTGTGCCGTATCTGCACGGCAGCGAGGAGCACAAGACAAAGCCCACGCAGCATTCCGTAAAGGAACTGCAGGGCATGGGCATTTCCCCGGACATTATCGTGCTGCGCTGCGACGAGCCGCTCGAGGAGTCCATCTTCCGCAAGATCTCCCTGTTCTGCAACGTCAAGCCCGACTGCGTGATCGAGAACATGACGCTGCCCGTACTGTACGAGGCACCGATCATGCTCGAGCGCAACCGCTTTTCCGAGATCGTCTGCCGTGAGCTGCATATCGACGCGCCCGCGCCGGACATGACCGAGTGGGACGCCATGCTCGAGAGCATCCGCAACCGCTCGCGCCGCGTGACGATCGGGCTCGTGGGAAAATACGTCCAGCTGCACGACGCATATCTGTCCGTGGCCGAGGCACTGCGTCACGCCGGATACGTCTATGGCGCGCGTGTCGACATTCAATGGATTGACAGCGAGACGATCACGCGCGATAATGTAGAGGAGGTACTCGGCGGATGCGACGGCATCCTCGTGCCCGGCGGCTTCGGCAACCGCGGCATTGAGGGCAAGATCGCGGCCGCGCACTATGCCCGCACGCACAATGTTCCCTACCTCGGCATCTGTCTGGGCATGCAGATCGCGGTCATCGAGTTTGCACGCTCCGTCTGCGGGCTGGCAGACGCCAATTCCGGCGAGTTCGACGAGAGCAGCACAAACAAGGTCATCGACTTCATGCCTGACCAGAGCGATGAGATCGACAAGGGCGGCACGCTGCGCCTCGGCGCGTATCCGTGCTGCATCGTGCCCGGCACAAAGATGGCGGCGTGCTACGGCACGGCGGAGATCTCCGAGCGCCACCGCCACCGGTACGAGTTCAACAACAACTACCGCACACTCATGCAGGAAAAGGGTCTCGTGCTCTCCGGTCTGTCTCCGGACGGACACATTGTGGAGACCGTTGAGATCCCCGAAAACGATTTTTATATCGGCGTACAGTACCATCCCGAGTTTAAGAGCCGCCCGAACAAGGCACACCCCCTGTTCAAGGGCTTGATCTCGGCGGCACTGCGCCACACAGAAAGAGGATAACGCATGCACGATCGCTACACCAATCCCCTGTGCACCCGCTACGCCGGGCGCACAATGCAGCACATTTATTCCGATGACAACAAATTCTCCACCTGGCGCAGGCTCTGGATCGCGCTGGCGGAGAGCGAGCAGGAGCTCGGTCTGCCGATCACGGACGCACAGCTCGAGCAGCTGCGCGCGCACATCACGGACATCGACTATGCCTATGCCGCCGAGCGCGAGCATGAGGTACGGCATGACGTGATGGCGCACGTGCTGACCTACGGCGCGTGCTGCCCGGACGCAAAACCCATTTTGCACCTCGGCGCAACGTCCTGCTACGTCGGCGACAACACGGACATCATCCTCATGCGTGAGGCGCTCGAGCAGATCCGCAGCCTGCTGGTCAACGTCATTCAGGCGCTGGCGGACTTTGCCGAGACGCACAAGGCGCAGCCGACGCTCGCCTACACGCATTTCCAGGCCGCACAGCCGACGACCGTCGGCAAGCGCGCCACGCTCTGGGCACAGGATCTGCTGATGGATCTTGAGCAGCTTGAGTTCCAGCTGGAGCATCTCAAGCTCCTCGGCTGCAAGGGCACGACCGGCACGGGGGCAAGCTTCCTCGCCCTGTTTGACGGCGACGAGCAAAAGGTCGTCGCACTCGAGCGGAAGATCTGCGAAAAGATGGGCTTTTCCGGCGCATATCCCGTCAGCGGCCAGACCTATTCGCGCAAGGTGGACTTTCAGGTGCTGCAGGTGCTGTCCGGCATCGCGCAGAGCGCGTCGAAGTTCTCGAGCGACATCCGGCTGCTGTCCCACCTCAAGGAGGTGGATGAGCCGTTCGAGAGCGGCCAGATCGGCTCGTCGGCCATGGCCTACAAGCGCAATCCCATGCGCAGCGAGCGCATTGCGTCCCTGTCGCGCTATGTCATCTGCGATCTGCAGAATGCCGCCGTCACCGCCAGCGCCCAGTGGTTCGAGCGCACGCTCGACGACTCGGCCAACCGCCGCATCAGCATCCCGGAGGCGTTTCTCGCCACCGACGGCATCCTGACGCTGTACCTCAATGTTATCCGCGGCCTGACCGTGTATCCGAAGATGGCCGAAAAGCATCTGGCGGAGGAGCTGCCGTTTCTCGCCACGGAGAACATTCTCATGTACTGCGTCAAGGAAAAGGGCGGCGACCGGCAGGCGCTGCATGAGGCCATCCGTCGGCACAGTGTGGCCGCCGGCAAAGCCGTCAAGCTCGGCGGCGGCAGCAACGACCTGCTCGCGCGCATTCTTGACGACCCCACCTTCGGGCTCACGCGCGATGAGCTGGATAAGCTAGTTGACCCCCATGCCTTCACCGGCATGGCCGTACACCAGACCGAGACGTTCCTGCGCGAGCAGGTCACGCCGGTCCTGAACAAATATACAACACTGCTCGGATGCGAAGCATCCGTCAACGTGTAAGTAACAGGAGGTTTCTCTAATATGCTGACATCCATTGTAGGCATCAACTGGGGTGACGAGGGCAAGGGCCGCATGGTCGACCTGCTCAGTCAGAAGTATGACGTCGTCGTGCGCTATCAGGGCGGCAACAACGCCGGCCACACCGTCATCAACGACAAGGGCAAGTTCGTGCTCAATCTCATGCCGAGCGGCATCCTGCGCGACGAGACCGTGAACGTGCTCGGCCCCGGCATGGTCATTGATACGGAGCACATGTTCCATGAGGTCGAGCGTCTGCGCGCCGGCGGCATCACCATCACGCCGGAGCACCTGAAGATCAGCGACAAGGCCGTCATCTGCATGCCGTACCACAAACTGCTCGACTGCCTGGAGGAAGACCGTCTGGCGGACAAGAAGTTCGGCTCGACCCGCCGCGGCATCTCCCCCGCCTACTCGGACAAATATATGAAGAAGGCGCTGCGCATGGGCGAGCTGGCCGACCGCGACGCACTCAAGGCCCGTCTGGCCGACATTCTCGAGTGGAAGAATCTCTTCATCGTCAACGGTTATCACCACGATCCCATCGACCTCGACGAGATGATGGCATGGATCGACACCTACGCCATGCCGTTCAAGGAGTATGTCTGCGACACGACCGACTACCTCTCCGAGGCCATTGAGGACAACAAGTCCGTGCTCTTCGAGGCACAGCTCGGCGCACTGCGCGACATTGACTACGGCATCTATCCGTACACCTCCGGCTCGTCGACGATCGCGGCCTACGCCCCCATCGGCGCGGGCATCCCGGAGGCGCGGCTTGACTCGATCATCGGCATCATGAAGGCCTACTCCACCTGCGTGGGCGAGGGCCCGTTCACCTGCGAGATGTTCGGCGACGAGGCTGCCGCACTGCGTGACGCCGGCGGCGAATACGGCGCCGCGACCGGCCGCCCGCGCCGCGTGGGTGGGTTTGACGTGGTCGCCTCCCGTTACGGCGTGAAAATGCAGGGCTGCACGAGCATCGCGCTGACGAAGCTCGACGTGCTGTCCTACATGGACAAGATCCCCGTGTGCGTCGCCTACGACATCGACGGTGAGCGCGTGGAGCGCTTCCCCATCGGTGTGAAGCTGGCCAAGGCCAAGCCCATCTACGAGTACCTGCCCGGCTTCCACTGCGACATCTCCGGCTGCCGCAAGGTGAGCGATCTGCCGAAGGAGGCGCTCGACTACGTGCACTACCTTGAGGGCACTGTCGGCTGCCGCATTAAGTACGTTTCCGTCGGACCTGACCGCGATGCGTACATCAAAATGTTCTGAGACCGCCGAAACCGGCGCTCTGCTGATGCAGAGCGCCGGTTTTCCTGTCTGTGAGCGCTGTGGTTGCCTTTTGCGCACGTGTGCGGTAGAATAAGAGTCAACTACCCCTTAGGAGGAACATCATGCTTAAACGACTTCTTGTCTGTCTGCTCCTGACCGCCCTGCTGACCGGAAGCGCGGCTGGCGCATACCTTCCTGCCGCGGAGGCAGCCAGCCCCGATGTGTATTCCGCCGGTGAACAGATCACAGGTGTCGGCGTCGACGTCAGTCAGTTTCAGGGTGACATCGACTGGGGCACGGCTGCGCGGAGCATTGACTTTGCCATCATCCGCTGCTACGCCCGCGGTCAGGCCGACCAAAAATGGAGCGTCAACGCCGCCGCGTGCGAGCGGCTCGGCATTCCCTACGGCGCGTACATCTACTCCGCCGCCAAAACAGACGCGCAGGCCCGAAGCGAGGCGGAGGGTGCGCTGCAGCTGCTGCGCGGCAAAAGCCTGCAGCTGCCGGTCTACCTCGATCTGGAGGATGAGAGCGTGCGCACCGGCTGCACGAAGGCCGAGATCCTGCGCCATGCGACCATCTTCTGCGACACGCTGCGCGCAGCGGGCTACAGTGTCGGCATTTACGCCAATCGTTACTGGTGGACGACCGTGCTCGACGACCCGGCCTATGAGCAGTGGGATCGCTGGCTCGCCGTCTGGGATGCGGAGACCGGCTACAGCGGCAGCTACAGCACATGGCAGTGCAGCAACAGCGCCCGCATCCCCGGCATCCCGACGAACGTCGATCTGAATCTGCGCTACGGCACTTCGCTCAATGCAGGGCACACGCACGATTACCGCGTCACGAAACACACAGAGCCGTCGTGCACAGACTTCGGCAGCCGCATCTACACCTGCGGCAGCTGCGGCGCATCCGTGACCCAACCGCTGCGTCCGCTGCGCAGCTGCCCAAGCAAGAATCTGAGCGATGTCCCTGCGCCGGACAACTGGGCGCACGCCGGCATTGATTTCTGCGTGCGCACCGGCTTGATGTCCGGCGTTGGCAGCGGCCGCTTTGACCCGAAGGGCACGACCACACGCGCGCAGGCGGTACAGGTCCTCTACGAGCTCTCCGGCGCGCCAAAGGTCAGCGGCAAGACCCCGTTTACGGATCTGACGCACGGCTGGTATCAGAGTGCCGTGCTCTGGGCGTACCAGACCGGCGTGACAGCCGGAACAAGCCGGACGACCTTCTCCCCTGACGATCCGGTAACGCGCGAGCAGCTCGCCGCACTGCTCATGGGGTACGCAGACCGCATCCTGAAGCTCCGGCACACGTGGACGCCCGCGAACCTGAACGATTTCCCGGACGGCGGATATGTGGCCGGCTGGGCGCGCAGCGCAATGGCGGACGCCGTCGCGCTCGGTCTGATCTCAGGGTCGAACGACAACGGCGTCAACTACCTGCGCCCGCAGGGGCACGCCGCGCGCGAGCAGACCGCCACGATTCTGTCGGCGTTTTGCCAGAATGTAAAAAAAGGATAACAGCAAAGCGGCGCTCCGTTACCGGAGCGCCGCTTTGCTTGTCAAAGAATCTCATAGAGTTTGCGCCCGCAGGCGCAAAGAAAGTCCAATCATTTTCTTCGGCGACATGTGCGGCGAAGAAAATACTTCTCGGCCTGCAAACGTGCGCGCTATCCGTCTCCGACGGTCAGCGCGTGCGATGCGGTCAGGCCGCAAACCCCTTTGTCAAAAAGTATTACTTTTTGACAGCCTCAGCGGCGCTCCGGAAACGGAGCGCCGCTCTTTCGTATAGAATTTTTATCCGATGCCGCCGAGGATCGCCCCGGCGATCAGCGCCACGAGCACACTGACGCAGTAGACATATTTGCCGGCCGGATAATACCAGCCGCCAATGGGCTTGCGTGCACCAAGGTTGACGCTCTCGAGCACAAGCTTTTTGCCGCCGATCCAGAAGAACATCACTGCCGCGAGCAGCGCGCCCAGCGGACAGATATAGATGGACACGACATCCATCCACTGTGAGACGATGGCCTGAATGCACAGCGCGGCTGCAAGCCCGATCACATGGATCACCGCCGTTGCCGGCACGCGCTTGAGGCCGAGCTTTTCCTGCAGGGATGCGACCGGTGCCTCATAGAGATTGATGATCGACGTGACGCCCGCAAACGACACACACAGGAAAAACACCATCGCCACGATGCGCCCGCCCGCCATGCCGTTCATGACGTGGACAAGATAGATGAACATCAGCCCCGGACCGCCGGCATCGAGCTCAGCGCCGCCGGCCGCCATGGCGGGGATGATGACAAATGCCGCCAGCAGCGCCGCAATCGTGTCAAAGAGCGCGACGTTGCGCGCAGAGCTTGGAATGCACTCGTTTTTGCTGAGGTAAGAACCGTAGATCACGCTGCCGTTGCCCGCAACAGACAGGGAGAAAAACGCCTGACCAAAGGCATAGATCCAGACATACGGGTCGAGCAGGCCCTCGGGCTTGATGGTGAAGATATACCGATAGCCGCCCGACGCGCCGGGCAGCGTGAACACATAGACTCCGAGCGCGACAAAGAGGAAAAACAGGATCGGCATCATGACCTTGTTGGCCTTTTCAATGCCGCCGGCAATGCCGAACGACATGATGAAAAAGCTCACCGCAACTGCGACCACGACCCAGACGTTCGCGCCCCACGCGCCGGCAGTGGCATTGAAGCTGCCGACGATCGCATCCATGTCCTGACCCATGGCAGACAATCCGCCGTCAAACGCCAGAAATGTATACTTGAAGATCCAGCCCATGACGCATGTGTAGCCGATGGCCAGCGCCAGCGACCCGAGCACCGGGATGTAACCGACGAGCTCGCCCGGCTTGCGCTTTCCGAAGCGCGCCTCGGTGCACATACCGAACGAGCCGACCGGGCCTGCACCGCCCGCGCGGCCGAGTGCAAACTCCCCGATGACGCCGGTAGAGGCGATGAGGATGACAAAGAGGAAGTACGGGATGAGGAAGGTCATGCCGCTCCATTTGGACACCAGCGTCGGGAAGCGCCAGATGTTGCCCATGCCGACGGCCGAGCCGATGCAGGCGATGATGAAGCCGCCGCGGCTGCGAAAGCCGTCGCGGTTATTGACGTTTGTGTCATTACCCATGATGTTGTTTCCTTTCACGCACTAGGCACAAATTGGTTTGATTATACCGCAAAAGTGCGCGCACCGCAACTGTTGTTTGCGTCCGGAGCCTGACCGGAACGCAAAAGCCGCCCGCACCATGCAAAACGGCGCAAACGGTGCGGGCGGTGTGCTGATAGAATAATTGGCCTGCAGTACACAGCGCGCCGCTCCGGAACACTCAGACCTTGGCGAGGAAGCACGTCTGGCTCCCGACCTCGGAATAGAGAATGGCCTGATCCTTGCCGAGGTCATAGACGCGGATGACATCCGCCATCACATCCTCAGCATCGGACGGCATGAGCTGCGCGTACACATTCTCGCAGTCTGCAAACAGCGTGTCCTGAAATACGCAGCCGTCCTCCCCCGGATAGAGCGCGACATAAAACGAACCGGCCTCCACGAGGTCCTGGAAGAAGTGGCTGCCGTAGCTCAGCTCCGGACGCAGACCGTGCGAGCTGTAGGCGAGCTCCGCGATGCAGTCGAAGCGGTTGATCTCCATGAAATGCACCGGAACACCGAGGCTGGGCGTGGTCGTGCCCCAGCGGCCCGGGCCAAGCAGGATCGTCCCCTCACCGCGCAGGCGATTATTGAGTTCACCCAGCTTGCGCGCGACCTGATATTTACGCTGCTCCGGCAAGTCCAGATACGGTTCGACCTGAACCATGACGGCATAACGGATGGGCAGGCAGACGTTTCCGCCCATGAAGTTGCCGCTCGTGCGGAAATAAAACTCCTTCACATTCGGCATGACGCCGGCCGCACCGACGCCGCGCGTCTGCAGCGGTCTGCACTGGAGGAGATTGACGCGGTAATTGCCGTCCTGATCGAAGTTGCAGGCATACTCGATATCAACCGGGTAGCTGTACTTCTCCTCGAGCACACGCATCACCTCTGTCATGACATCGGTGAAGTCAGTATTGCGCAACAGCTTTCGGAAATTGAGAATATCCGGTGCGTCCGCCGTGCTCAGCCCCATCTCACGCAGGCGCGAAACGGTCGGATAGTCCCGCTCCATGAACAGGGAGGGATCCGCCTTGATGTCGCGCTTGTCGATGCTCTGCACATGAATAGTCTCGAACGCATTGTCCTTGAGTGCGATCACATCCATTTTATGCTGCGAGTACTTATACTCGTCTCCGTAGGCGACCATCGGCGGTGCCGTCGGGTGATCCATATTGAGCAGCCGCGCATAGTCGTCGGCCTCGCGGTCGACCGCGCGCGTGCCCATGCCGAACACGAGCCGCAGCATGCCCTTGTTTTCCTCCGAAGCGTTCTGCCGGTTGAGATACAGGTTCTTGGAGTGGCCGACGCCCGCGATGTGCGGGTAGTAATAATCCCCGTGCACATCGCCGCAGACGCGCATGACCAGAAGCGCCATCTGCTCGTCGCGGTCGAGAAGCTTGCGCTCGGCGCGGTAGCGGATGGCATCCGGGTTGACGGTGCTGGCATAAACCTGCTTGACCGCGCGCTCAAAGACGGCATAGCGCTGCTCCAGACTGCCCTGATTGGGGCAGAACACACTCTCATACTTGCCCGCAAAGGCATTTCCGAAGCCGTCCTCGAGGATCGAGCTGGAGCGCACGATGATCGGCGACTGGCCGAAATATTCGAGCATGGACAAAAACTGCTCCTTGATGCTCGGCATAAACGTACCATTGAGCAGCAGCTCACGGATGGGCTGTGCATATTCGAGGTAGTCCGCCTCCTCGACCATGCGGATACGGGACGACCACAGGCCGTTTTGCACACCGTAGGTGTAAAAGACGTCCGCCCCGATGTAGTAGGAATCATGCGGCTCGACACGTGTGCGGTAGAGCTCCGGCGCTTCGTCGCGCAGGATGTTGCGCGCCAGGAGCATGCCGGCCGCCTTGCCGCCGATGCAGCCCGTACCGATCTCGCGGTTTTTGATGTACAGCAGGTCGCGCATGGAGAAGTATTTCCGGCACAGGGCAAGGCGCGTCGGCTCGTTGCCGAGCAGGCAGCGGAGCATATTCTCCTTGAGGCGCTTTCCGTCGGCATCCGTCGGCTCGTGCCCGTCGGAGACGGAGTCAAACATACTGTCCCAGCAGTCGCGCCGCTCCCCCGTCTGTGTGAAGCGCTCAAAGACAGCATAGTTATCCGCGCTGGAGGTCAGGGCGCGCCACTTTGCACCGGTGATCTTCAGCGGGAAATACGTCGTCTGCGTGCTGCGGCCGCGCACCTTGACGACATGGATATAGACACTGCCGTCGAGCGTGCGGATGTTGGCGAGCAGCGGCGTCTCGCGGCGGATGCGCGACATGGTCTCGTAGGTGTGCTTTTCATAATCGATCGGCTGATACGCAACCGCCTGACGCCGGATGAGAAATGGGTTGATCAGCAGGAAAAAGTTCGAGATCATCAGGTCGGAAAACCAATATTTCTGCAGATCCGACAGGCAGTCGAACACGAAAAATGTGCCGAGCGGCTCCTTGTCAATAATACGGTGCACCTGAACGGCAAAGGTCTCAAAACCCACGCGCGGATCGAGCGCATATTTCTCGACGTTTGCGCCGCGCTCGCGCAGCGCCGCCGTGTCCATGATCTCTTCGTGATCAGCAAAGCGTATGTAGACGATGCGGTCGCCCTTGCGGGCAACATTGGTCACGAATCTCGTTGCGACGTACATATAGTCGCTGATGTGTTCACACTGCCAGACGACCGTGTCGCCCGGACGAAGGTAATCGATCGCCTCATCGAGGCCGTCGATACCGGTGGAAATGCGGCGCTCAGTCTCCATAGTCTTCTCCTCGCTTTCACGATATTTTATAAGGGCATCCCCCGCTGCGCTGCGGTGCGCAGGAATTGGTGGTATAAAATAGTCTACCACAGATCATCGGCTTTTTCTACCATGTTAATTTCCAGTCAGGCACCCCGGAAAACGGGACAAACAAGATTTCTGTTCCCAAGACCGTGTTGTTATGATATACTGCTCTTACCATATCGCCGCGCCGGTGCTGCGCTGCACAGGCAGTGCAGCCCGAGTGCGAAAACAGATGAGGAGAGAAAATCATGACAGACATCAAACGCCGCCTTCTGGCCTGTGCGCTGCTTATGTGCATGACGGTCTGCGTCTTTGCGGGCCTTGCCGCGACGCCGGCCGAGGCTGCCGACGTCCGCGCGGTCAACTGGATGGAGAATATACCCAACGAGACAAAGCTCAGCAGCATGTCCATCCCCGGCACGCACGACAGCTGCACGCAGAACGTCGACATGCGCTACATCTTCCAGTGTCAGGATGCGAGCATCGCCACGCAGCTCAAATACGGCTACCGCTATCTGGACATGCGGCTGGTGCTCGAAAAGCGCTCCGGTCAGGAGACGCTCGTACTCAAGCACAACATCGCCAGATGCAAGATCTCTGACTCCCCGTTTGCCAGAACGCTCACACTGGCGGACGTGCTCAAAGACGTCTATACCTTCCTCGACGAGCATCCGAGCGAAACGGTCATCATGTGCATGAAGGCCGAAAACAGCAAGGACGATGTCGCGGCCGTGCAGAAGGCACTCTATGAGATGATCGATCAGGCGTCCGAGCACTGGTATCTGAAAAACGAGATCCCGACCATGGGTGCAGTGCGCGGCAAGATCGTGCTCGCCACCCGCTTTGACGACAAGCTGCAGGTCGGCTCGGATCGCTGCGGGCTGTACTTCGGCTGGACGGATCAGGGCGACCGCACCGTTCTCACCGATCCCACTGCAGAGTCCGCGATCAACAGCCGCGAGACGCTGTGCGTGCAGGATCGCTACAACTATGACGTCGGCGACAAGATCACCGCCATCCGTACCTGCCTCGACAGCAGTCGGGCGGCGGACGACACGTTTTTCCTGAACTTCACCTCCACGAGCGGCAGCGGCGCGGTGGGGCACCCGAAGGGATACGCCAAGGACATCAATCTCGATCTCTACGCCTATGAATGGGAGGCCGGGAAAGCCTATGGCGTTGTCATCGTCGATTTCGGTCCGAAGAAGATCGCCGAGAAGATCTACGGAACGAATTTTCAGTGACCGGCTGCACGCCGAAGCATAGCAAAAACACAAAAGCCTTTGAGAGCGGAACGTTCTCAAAGGCTTTTGCATCGGCCGGCGTTTGGCAGCCCCACCGCCTGCAGCAGGCCGTCCGGCGGGCGCGGAAAAGTCTTCATCCGACGGGCTGTTTGTTTCTTCGTTGACATTCTTCGCACTATATGTTACCATTTTCCGCGGATGTTTGTGCATGGATTGCCAAAAAAACAAAGGAGTATGATCGTCATGAATGAGAAACCGGCCCCGAAGGTCGCCGCTTTGCTGCCTGTCGCCGTCTTTTTGGTGCTGTACCTGGTGCTGGGCATCGTTTTGGAATATGTGCTGAAAATCGAGATGGGCTTCTATCAGATCCCCATCGTCGTTGCTTTTTTGGTGGCTCTGCTGGTGGCCTGCCTGCAAAACCGCAGTGTGAGCTTTGATGAAAAGCTGGTGCTGATGGGACAGGGCATCGGCGACAAGAACATCGTCACCATGATCCTGATCTTTCTGGTCGCCGGTATCTTTGTTGGCGTCACCGGGCGCACGAGCGCCGAGGCCGTGGCCTACTTCCTGCTGTCCATCGCTCCGGTAAAGCTGGCGGTCGCGGTACTGTTCGTGGTGGCGTGCTTCGTCTCCATGGCCATGGGTACGTCCGTTGGCACGATCACGCTCCTCGCCCCCATCGCCGTGGCCGTTTCTGCCAGCTCCGGCTTTGATCTGCCGTTGTGCATCGCCTCCGTCATGGGCGGTGCAATGTTCGGCGACAACCTCAGCTTCATCTCCGACACCACGATCGCCGCCTGCTCCACGCAGGGCACGGAAATGAAGGATAAGTTCCGCGCAAACTTCAAGATCGCCCTGCCCGCCGCACTGGCGGCGCTGGTGCTGATCATCGTCATTTCCTTGGGCACGGATGTGCAGAGCGCCGTCTCCGGCGATCATGATCTGGTGCTCATCATCCCCTATCTGCTGGTGCTCATCGGCGGCATTCTCGGCCTGAATGTGTTTGTGGTGCTGCTCATCGGCATTGCTGCCGGCGCTGCCATCACGCTCATCACCGGGCAGGTCACGGCGCTGGAGCTCATGGGCAACATGGGCGGCGGCGTGTCGGGCATGTTCGAGACCATTCTGGTGACGCTACTGGTCGCCTCTCTGTGCGGCCTGATCCGCGCCTACGGCGGCTTCGAGAGCATCCTCGCCTTCATCCGCCGGGTGTTTCGCGGAAAGCGCGGCGGTCAGCTTGGCATCGGCCTGCTGGTGGGCCTCATGGACATCGCCACTGCCAACAACACCGTCGCCATCGTCATGGCGGGGCCGATCGCCAAGGAGGTCGCCGAGGAGTACGGCATCAGCTCCAAGCGCTCCGCTTCCCTGCTGGATACGTTCTCGTGCATCTTTCAGGGCATCCTCCCCTATGGCGCGCAGATGCTGGTGGCGCTGTCCACCTGCGCCACGCTGGGCTATGCCGTCAGCGCTTTTGACATCATCCCGCTGCTGTTCTACCCCTTCCTGCTGTGCCTGTCGAGCCTGCTGTTCATCCTCTTTGATCATCAGTGAGTCTCCGGCGCAGCGCACGGAGCGAACCCAAAACAAAACCCCCTTTGAGAACTGCGTTCTCAAAGGGGGTTTTTGTTTCAGCCGGCACAATGCTCCAGCAGCGCCTCATCCTTGAGGCGGTAATATTTCCACCACTGCAGGCACTTGATCTGTGCCTCCTGCTCCGAGGTAAGCCGGGTGATCTCGTGCCCGGAAGCATCCAGATACACGTCGTGGTTGATGACCGGCAGGCTCCGGCGCACTGCGTTGAGCATATCGAAATAGGGGTCCATCCCACACATACCGGTCAGCTCGTACACTGCCGCGCCCAAATAGCTCGAGCTGATGGTCTCCGGAAGCTCGAGCGCGTCAAAATCGCAGTCCGGTGCATAAGCCTCGTTCGCCCAAATGAGGTAAGGCGTCTCATAGGTTTCCAGTACGTGCGCAGCAGTGTCGGTCATACCGATCGGGAGTCCCAGCTCTTGATACACACCGTAATCCTGCCCCAGAGCCGGCAGATGGTCGCCATAAAACACGAGCAGCACAGGCTCTGTGCATGTGTCCAGATAATTGCACAGCTTGGTCAGCATCGCCGTAGAGTCGCGAACGCCCTCCATATATACCGAGAGGGGCTCCATGGCCTCGTCCGAGATCGTCGTGTTCAGCGGCGGCTGCTCCGGCACAAAGCCATATTTCCCATAGGTGTAAGCCTGATGGTTCTGGATGCTCACGCCGTAGGCAAACAGGGGCGCATCCCCGCCCAGGCGCGCATCCAGCTCGGAGATCAGATGGTCGGCGAAGGCGTCGTCAGAGATCATCGTCCCCTTCTGATCCGCTTGCGTATAGTTCTCGTTAAAAATGCGCTCCTCCATGCCAAGGAACTGATAAACACTGTCCCGGTTATAAAACCAGCTGTAGCCCGGATGCATGAACAGGGTCGAATAGCCCGCCTGCTGATAGTCCCACGGCAGTGCGTTGACCGCCTTATGCACCACGCGAAAGGCGGATACATTGGTCGTAGAGATCATGTTTGTCTGAATGCCGGTCAAAACATCAAACTCCGTATTTGCCGTTCCCGCGCCGAAATTGCTCACGGTAATATGACCGCTCCGGGCACGCGGCGAATCCGCCAGCACGTGGAAACCGTGCATCGGATCGTCCTCCTCGGTGTAGGCAAATACATCCGCATCAGACAGGTCACTGTAGGACTCGCACATCAGGAAGAGGATATTGGGCTGTACCTTCGGCTGCACATAATGCTGCGCGTCCTGATCGATCAGCGTCTCGACCTGCGTTTTTTGATATCCGTCCGGTTTTTCGACCGGATACAGGTTGTAATTGTGCAAAAAGCAGTATGGGAAGCCGCACAGACGGAACACCTCCGGCACATTGCTCTTTGAGACTTTCACGGTACCCACGCCGCGCCGGTCGTAAATATCCTCGCTCGGATAGACCTTGACCATGCTCGCGCCGAATACCGCCAGCACTACCAGCGCCATGATGCTGCGCACATACCATCTCGGCCTGCGTGCCCGTGACCAGTAGGCCAACGCAAAACATACTGCGCTCAGCAGCAGAATTGCAGCCAGAGTGCCCCAGTGGAGATCCAGCTGATAATCCCCCACCGCATTCGCAGCCTCCCGGAGCAGTGCACAGTCCGCCGGGACGAAGGGGTCGTTGCGGCAATCTGTCTTGACCAGATTGATATAGGACAGCAGATTTACGATCAGGCCGCCGATCCCGGCCGCCGAAAATGCATTTCCGGTCAAGCAATAGCACACAATGAGGACAACACATACCGGAAAAATGTTCAGCGGAATCAGCAGCTTATCCTCCCAAAACGCCGCGAGCGTATCCGGCAGCAGTCCCGGCTGGATCGCCAGCACCGTCAGTGTAAACAGTACGCAGGCAAACGCGAGCACCAGAACTGTTCCAACGGCTGACAGTGCGATCGGACGCCGTCGCTCTCTGCCCAGTATCGGATACTTCATTGGTCCAAACTCCTCTCATAGATCCGCTCAAACACCGCGGATCACAGGCGCAGCCGCAGCGTTTCGGAAAAAGTGCAAGGATCTTGCACGGAGACGCGCAAAATCCTTGCACCTGATAAACGGCGTTTCACGAACGAATGTATCGCACTCGGTTTCCCGCCGCCAATGCTCAATAGAGCTTTGCGCCTGCCGGGATGTGCGGATCGACCATCAGCAAATGGAGCTTTTCCTCGCCGTTTTCGTGATGGACGGCGGAGATCAGCATACCACAGGAGTCGATACCCATCATCGGGCGCGGCGGGAGGTTCGTGATGGCGATGCAGGTCTTGCCCACCAGCTCCTCCGGCTCATAATACTGATGAATGCCGCTCAGGATGACGCGATCCTCGCCGGTACCGTCGTCGAGCGTGAACTTCAGGAGCTTCTTCGACTTCTTCACGGCTTCGCACGCCTTGACCTTCACGGCGCGGAAATCGGACTTGCTGAACGTGTCAAAGTCCACGAAATCCTTGAACAGCGGCTCGATCTGCACGTTGGAAAAATCGATCGTCTCCTCCACTGCGGGCGCGGCGGGCGCGGCCTCGGCCGGCTTATCCTCGGCCGTTTCGGGCTTCTTGTCGGAATCCAGCGGCTTCATGGTCGGGAACAGGATCACGTCGCGGATGGAGCTTGCGCCGCACAGCAGCATGGCGCAGCGGTCAATGCCGAAGCCCAGGCCGCCGGTGGGCGGCATGCCGTATTCGAGCGCCATGACGAAGTCCTCGTCCATCATGTTGGCCTCTTCGTCGCCGTGGGCGCGCTTTTCGGCCTGCGCCTTGAAGCGCTGGTACTGGTCGATGGGGTCATTGAGCTCGGAGAAGGCGTTGCCCATCTCGCAGCCGCAGATGAACATCTCGTAGCGCTCGGTGAGCGCGGGCTGCTCGGGGCTGCGCTTGGCAAGCGGGCTGACCTCGACCGGGTACATGGTGATGAACGTCGGCTGGATGAGCGTGGCCTCGACCTTCTGGTCGAAGGTCTCATAGAGTGCGTTGCCCCACGTGTGGGCGACGTTTTCCATGTCCACGCCCACGCTCTTGGCGAGGGCGACCGCCGCATCCGCGTCGCCAATGATCGCCATAAAGTCGGCCCCCGTGACGTCCTTAACAGCATCGGCCATGGTCACGCGGCGCCAGCTCGGTGTGAGGTCCACATCGTGGCCCAGCCACTGGAGCTGATACGTGCCGAGGATCTCCTTGGCAGCGCCGGAGAGGATGCCCTCGAGGATGTCCATCATGCCGTCGAGGTTCGTATATGCCTGATAGAGCTCACAGGTCGTGAACTCCGGGTTGTGCTTGGTGTCCATACCCTCGTTGCGGAAGATACGGCCGACCTCATACACGCGCTCAATGCCGCCGACGATCAGGCGCTTGAGATGCAGCTCGGTCGCGATGCGCATGTACATATCAATGTCGAGCGTGTTGTGGTGCGTGATGAACGGGCGCGCCGTCGCGCCGCCGGCGATGGGGCTGAGCACGGGAGTCTCGACCTCCATGAAGCCGAGGCCGTCGAGATAACGGCGCAGGTAGGCCACGAAGCGGCTGCGGATCTGGAAGTTGCGCTTGCTCTCGGGGTTCATGATCAGATCCACGTAGCGCTGGCGGTAGCGCAGCTCCATATTCGTCATGCCGTGGAACTTCTCCGGCAGCGGGCGCAGGGACTTACTGAGCAGCGTGACCTGCTGCACGTGGATGGAGATCTCCCCTGTCTTGGTCTTGAAGGCGTAACCGCTCACGCCGATGATATCGCCGATGTCATACTTGCGGAAATCGGCAAACTCCTGCTCCGTGACGGCGTCCTTGCGCACGTAGAGCTGGATCTGCCCGCGGTCGTCCTGAATGTCGCAGAAGATGGCCTTGCCCATGCCGCGCTTGGACATGATGCGGCCGGCGGCCTGCAGCGTTTTGCCGTCATAGGCTTCAAAATCTTCCTTGATATCCGCAGAGTAGGCACTGCGCGCAAAGCGCGTCTGCTCAAAGGGATTGCGCCCCGCATCCTGCAGCGCCTTGAGCTTGTCACGGCGCACCTGAAGGATCTCCGACAGGGACGGCTCTGCCGCCTGGGGCTGGTTGTTTCTCTCTTCGTTCATGGCGGGCTCCTCAGTTTTCGTTTTCGACGGCGATGATCTTGAACTGCAACTCGCCGACCGGAGCTGCGACCGTGACGGTCTCACCGACCTTGTGCCCCTTGAGTGCAAAGCCGAACGGACTGTCGTCCGAAATGCGGCCGTCCATGGGGTTGGCCTCCTGCGAACCGACGATCGTGTACTCCTCTTCCACGTCCTCATCCACGTCGAGCACGCGCACGCGGCTGCCGATGGTCACGACGTCCGCCGCGACTTCGACCTTCTCCACAACGTCCGCGTTCTCGATCAGGTCATTGAGCTCGGCAATACGGGAATAGAGCTTGCCCTGCTCGGTCTTGGCCTCGTCATACTCGCTGTTTTCCGACAGGTCGCCGAAAGAGCGCGCTTCCTTGATGAGCTCCGCGACTTCCTTCTCGCGGGTCGTCTCGAGGTAGTGCAGTTCTTCCTTGAGCGTGTCCAGACGCTCCTGACTCATTCTATATCTGCTGTCGATCGCCATAATCCGTCTCCTTATATCATTGAAATTTCAGTGGTTACGATTTCATTCAGCGCACCGCGGAGAGCGCCGCCTCCAGCTGTGCATCGACCTCACTGTCCGCACCCGGCGCCACGACCACATCCGGCACGAGACCGCCCTGCTCGGACAGATCCACACGATTGGGTGTGAGGTATTTGCGGCTCGAAATGTGCACGGCACTGCCGTCCGGAAGCGCGATGGTCGTCTGACTGCGGCCCTTGCCGGTCGTATTCTGGCCGACGATGGTCGCCCAGTCATATTCACGCAGCGCGGCTGCGAAAAACTCCGCCGCACTGTATGTGTTGCCGTTGACGATGACCGCCATCGGCACCTTGACGCAGACGCTGTCGCTCTGCGTAACGGTCTCTTTCCCGCTGCCGTCCACACTCACAAACAGGTCACCCTGCGGCAGCAGGTGGTCGAGGATCGTGATGAGCTCCGAGAGCAGACCGCCGGGGTTGTCGCGCAGATCGAACACCAGCGACTTTGCGCCGAGATCGAGCAGCTTGTCGACCGCCTGCACGGCGCGCGTGCCGCCGCCGGTCTCAAAGTTGCGGATGCGGACATAGCCGACGCCATTGTCCATGAGCTTATAGGTCACAGGATCGGTATAAATAACCGTACAGTCAAGCGTGACCGTCCGGCTCTTGCCGGCCGTATCCTGCACGGTAAGCTTGAGCGTCTTGTTGAGCTTGGCGCGGATGGTGCTCTGCACGTCCGAGAGCGTCTTGCCCGTGACATCCTCCCCGTCGATCGCCGTGATGATGTCGCCCTGCTTGAGGCCGGCCTTCGCCGCGGGCGAATCGCTCGTCACGGCGGTGATGCGGAAGCCCTTCGTCTTATCGTCGAGCTGAATGGTCACGCCGATACCTGCGTACTCATTGTTTGAGTACATCTGATAGGCCTTATATTCCTCGGCCGTCATGTAATAGCTCCATTTGTCGCCGATCGCACTGATGATCGCGCTCGACGCGGCATCGCTGATGGCTGTGTCGTCGGCATCGCCGATGTAGTTTTTATCGACGACCTGCTTGACCTGCGCGAATTTGAGCGCGAGCTTATAGTTGCGGCTGCCGCCGAATTTGCCGACAAAGATCAGCGACGTAACCAGCGCCGTGACCAGAATGCAGATCACACAGGCCAGAATACTCGCCTTCCAGCTGCGCATTCTGCCGCTTTTTCTGCGTGCGGGCACGATTTCCGGCTCCGGCTGCTGCGTTTTGTGTTCGTCCATACGATCCCTCCACATCTGTTTTTCGTCTGCATTGGGCAGCCCCCAATGCAGCAGATGTGCCGGGCAGCCATTTTCCGGCTGCCCGGCAGTTACATTCCGTCAAAATATGTGCGATCAGGTCGCATAATTGAGCGGGTTCTGGCGCACACCGTTGACCGTGACCTCCCAGTGCAGATGCGGTCCGGTGGAGTTGCCGGTCGAGCCGACATAGCCGATCGTCTGCCCCTTGGAGACCTTCTGACCGACGGACACGGCGATGGAGCTCATATGGCCGTAGAGCGTGGTAATGCCGTTGCCGTGGTTGATGACCACGCAGTTGCCGTAGCCGGATACGCTGCCCGCCGTGATGATCGTGCCGCCGTCAGCCGCGACGATCGTCGCGCCGTAGCTCGCGCCGATATCCACACCGGAGTGATACTTCTGTGTGTGATAGATCGGGTGATAACGCCAGCCGAAGGGCGACGTGATCGTGTGGCAGGACGGGCACGGCCACATCATGGAGCCGGTTGCGCCGTTGGCCTTGCCCGGATCATAGCTCGGGTCGTTTTTCTTGTTTTGCTCTTCCTGACGGCGCAGCTCCTCGACCTGCTTGTCGATCTGCGACTGCACGGCCTGCTCCTGCTGCGCGTACTGATCCTGCACCTGCTTATAGGCATCAATATCAGACTCGAGGTTTGCCAGCAGTGCGGCGGCCTCGGAAGACTTCTGCTGCAGTTCGACCTGCTTGGTCTCAAGTTCGGACTGCTTATCCTGCAGCTCGACACGGGCGTCCTCAAGCTCGGCCTTGACGGTCTCGACCTTTTCACGGGCGGCCGTCATGTCGGCCTGCACCTGTTTATTGTATGCAATGACCTCGCCGACCATGTCCATACGGGCAAGAAGATCGGAGAGACTGGTCGCCTCGAGCAGGATGGCAATGTAGGACATCTGGCCGTACTCCTCGAGATGACGCACGCAGCCGCGGAAGCGCACCGTCTGTGCCTCTTCCTCCTGCTTTGCAGCCTCAAGCTCAACGCCCTTATCCTCGATCTGCTGGTCATAGGCAGTGATCTGCTCCTTAACGACCTCGATCTCCTGCTGCGCCAGATTCATCTCCTGATCCAGTGCGGCCTTTTGCTCAACGATGCTGGCTTTCTTGGAGCGGAGGTTGCTGATGGTCTTCTGCTGCTCCTTCTGCTTGGCCTGCAGCTCTTTGCGCTGCTGCGTGAGCTGATTGATCTCCGACTGCGACGCAGCCGATGCGTTGACCGGGATCAGCGCCGTCATGAGCGAGACGACAAAGATCAGCGCCAGCAGCACACAAATAACGGATCGAACGACTTTGCGATTTGTTTTCATTCGTTTCCTCCTTAGACTTTCAGGTAATTGCGAATGGCCGTGAGCCCGCCGAAGACGCCGACGAGCACACCCACACCAAGGAACACCAGCAGCAGCGGCAGCGCCACAGTCGAAAACGGGAGCACCGTGATGATGCCGGCCGCCATGGTGGACATGATCTTTCCGACGATCAGGCTATAGAGCCCGAACTGGAGCAGGAACGCCACCAGCCCGCCGACCAGGCCGAGCACCAGACCCTCCACCACAAACGGCAGACGGATGAACCGGTTCGTCGCGCCGACCATCTTCATGATGGCGATCTCCTCGCGGCGGCCAAACGTGGCAAGCTTGATGGTATTGGTCATGATAAACAAGGATACCGCGATCAGGATCACGATCAAAACGACGGAGACAACGCTCACAATGTTCCGGAACGTGATGAAGTTTTCCGCGTAATCCAGATGCGCCGTGACATCGGCAATGCCATCGATGTTCTTGAGCGCGGCCTGCATATCCTTCATGAGTGAAAGGTCATTGAGCGTCACAACATAGCGATGCCGGAAAACCGACGCGTCGATGTTGTCAAAGAGATCCGAGTCATACTCGGCCGTAAACGTCTGCATCGCCTGCTCGCGCGTGACGAACGTGACAGAGGCGACATTGTCGAGCACAGCGATCTTCGGCTCAATGGCACGCGCCTCATCTTCCGAGAGCGTCTCATCGACGTAGGCGATGACCTCGTTCTGGTTTTGCAGGCGGTCAATATTCTTGTCGATGTTGAGCGTCAGCATCGAGAAGCTGCCCATGATGAGCAGACACGCAATAATGATCGTGACCGACGCGAAAGACATGAAGCCGTGCGTGAAGATGTTCTTCACGCCCTGCGCGATCAGGTAATTGAATCTATTCAGCTTCATATCCGTAGTACCCGTCCAATCCGTCGCTGACGACTCTTCCGGTGTCGATCGAGATGACACGCTTGGAAAAAGCGTCGACCAGTTCCTTTTCGTGCGTCACCACAAGGACCGTGGTGCCGAGCTCGTTGATCTTCTCCAGCAGCAGCATCAGCTCCAGACTGCGCACCGGGTCGAGGTTCCCGGTCGGCTCGTCGGCAATGATCATGCGCGGATTGTTCACGAGCGCGCGGGCGATCGCCACGCGCTGCTGCTCACCGCCGGACAGCTCCGCCGGATAGCGTTTTTCCCGGTCGACAAGGCCGACCAGCTCGAGCACCTGCGGCACACGGCGGCGGATCTCCTTATTGGACGCTCCGACCACACGCATGGCAAACGCAACGTTTTCATACACCGTCATTTTGTCGATCAGGCGAAAATCCTGAAAAATGACGCCCAGAGTCCGGCGCAGCTTCGGCAGCTTGCGGCGCTTGATGCCCTGCATGTCAAAGCCGTTGACCGTGATCTGTCCGGATGTGGGACTCAGCTCGCCGGTGATCAGCTTGATGATCGTCGTCTTGCCGGAGCCCGACGGTCCGACCAGAAACACGAATTCCCCTTCGTTGATCGTGAAGCTGACGCCACTGAGCGCCTCGGCTTCCGTGTTTCCGTAGACCATCCTCACATCGTTCATTTGAACCATAAGATGTCCTCCAATATGTTGGGCTTGCGCCCGCCCGGATGCGAACTCAGAACTTGGCGGTGTTCTGAGAATCGAGGTATTTCTTTACCATGACCGCGACCTTGAAGAGAATGGCATCTTCAAACTCGCGCAGATCCAGGCCCGTGATCTTCTTGACTTTTTCCAACCGGTATACCAAAGTGTTTCGATGGACGTAGAGCTTGCGCGCCGTCTCCGAAACATTGAGGTTGTTTTCAAAGAAGCGATTGATCGTGTCGAGCGTATCCTCGTCGAGCGCCTCGATGGGATTTTTCTTAAACGCTTCTGACAGGAACATCTCGCACAGCGTCGTCGGCAGCTGATAAATAATGCGGCCGATGCCGAGGTTGTCATAGTGGATGACCGGCTTCTCGTTTTCAAACACCTTGCCGACCTCGATGGCGACCTGCGCCTCCTTGTAGCGGTCAGCCAGCTCGCGCAGGTGGTTTGCCGCCGTACCGATGCCGATGACCGTCTGCACGTGCAGCTCCGTCTGCACGGCGCGCTCAATTGTCTCCGCCAGCGCACAGACATCCTCCGACGTCTCGTCGGGCGCCATCTCCTTGATGACAACGATGTCCGACTCGCTCACGCTGAGCACGAAATCATGCTGCCGATCCGGGAACATATTCTGGATCAGCTCAAGCACGGCGATGTCCGTCACGTTCACCTGCCGCACCAGCAGCACGGCACGCGAGACATCGGTGGTAAAGTGCAGCTCCTTGGCGCGCACATACACATCGCCCGGAAGGATATTGTCCGAGATGATGTTTTTGACGAATGCAGCCTTGTTGTGCTTCTCCTCGAAGTTCGTGCTGGCCTCCGTCATGCCGACGGCTGCAAGAATGCAGATGCTGCGCGCCGTCTGGTCATTGCCCTCCACGAACACGGCATACTCAAAGCGCGCCGTGCTGGCCGAAAGGATCTTATACGTGCGCGCGTCGGTCGAAAACAGCTGCTCCTGCACTTCTCCGACTGCAGCCTGAAAATCATCCAGGCGAGAGCCGATCATCGAGAGCTCGCTGCAAGCGATCACGAATCCCTGCTCGTCCACAACACCGATGCAGCGCGTAGTTGCATCCTTCATCTGAACGATCACGCCTTGAAAAATTCTGCTCGACATATCTTTTCCTCCTACGAACGGCCGCCGCAGTCGCCCACAGCACCTACCAATTTCCTGCCTTACATCATAGCCGATTTATGTGCATTTTTCAATAGAGAATTGGTCGTTTTTTGTGAATAATTTTCGAAATTTCGTGAGATAGACGGATAATTCTACAAGGTTTTGTCAACTATCACGAAGCGGGTTCTGCAAAAACAAGCATTGCTTCCTCCGCGCTCAGCTCTCGATAAGCCCCCGGAGCCAGCGTCGGATCGAGCGTCAGCGCTCCGATCGACAGCCGGTGCAGCTGCAAAACCGGTGTCCCGCAGCCGGCGAGCATGCGCTTTACCATATGGTATTTCCCCTCATAGACCGTCACGCGGCAGCCGCCCTGCTCCGGCAGGCATTCGAGCCTCGCGGGCAGACACTGCGTCCCGTCACCGAGCACAACGCCCTGCGCGAAGCGCTCGGCATCCGCGCTCGTCGGCAGCCCGTCCGTGCGCGCGAAATAGGCCTTCGGTACGTGCTTTTTCGGCGTGATGACGCGGTGGACATAGTCCCCGTCGTCCGTGATGAGCAGCAGCCCGGTCGTGTCCTTGTCCAGCCGACCGGCCGGGACAAGACCGAAGCGCTGCAGCTCCGGCGGGAACAGATCCAGCACGGTCGGCTGGCTGCGGTCGCTCGTCGCCGTGAGGACACCGGACGGCTTGTGGAGCATATAATAATGGTATGTCTGATAGTGCAGCGGCTGCCCGCGCAGACAGACGACTGCCGTCTCCGCGATCTTCTGCTCCGGCGCAGCGGCAGGTACACCGTCGACCGTGACCTCGCCGCGGCGGATATACATCTTCGCCTCGCGCCGGGAAGCGACGCCGGTGTCGGCCAGATATTTGTCCAGACGGATCATGTCGCTCCCCTCCTCGATCGTCAAACAGCAATAGTATAGCATATCCGGCGGCAAATTTGAATAGGTTTGTTCCGGGGTGTGGTTATGAAGCTCAAATCCTTTCATTGGACAAGACGAACGGCCGTCTATGCGCTCATCGCGCTGGCGGTGGTGCTGGCGCTTCTGGTTATCTGGCGCAGCAACGACGGCGTACTCTCTGCGCACTACAACGTCACCACGACCGATGGGCGCATCACATATCTGCGCGCACTCGGCTGGGAAGCTGATCCCGCGACCGAAACTGCGCAGGAGATCGTGCTCCCGCGCACATTTGACGGCGTGTTCGGCGATTACAACGCCCTGCAAAAGCAGCAGGGCTTCGACCTGTCCATCTACGCCGGCGAGACATGCAGCGTCTACACCTATCGCGTGACAAATTATGCCGGAACATCGGACACGGTGCTCGCGCAGCTGTTCGTCTACCGCAATCGCGTCATCGGCGGCGACATCCACGCGACCGCCATGGACGGCTTCATGCACGGCCTGCGGTGAGCGGGAAAACTTCAGAGCCAAGGGCAATCCGCCCTTGGCTCTGTCTTTTTGTGTTGTGGGAAGCGCAGCTTCACACTGCCGGGCGCGCAGCGCAATTGGTGTCCAGCGAATCGATGAGCGCCAGCACATTGCGGATCGCGCACCTGCGTTCGGCTGCTCTGCGCCGCGTCTGCTCCTTGTGCCAGCGCTTTGTGCCCTTTCTGGGCGGTTCCGTTTGCTTCGGCGACTTTTTCGTAAGGGCTGCGCGGAGCGCTCCCGGGTGATGCATCCGGTATGCATCGTGGCTCGTTATGTAGGTGAAATACTGCAGCAAGCTATCGAAACTGATGTGCTGGTTGTGATAGCCGCGAATGGCGGACGCTGCGTCAGAAGCACGAAATTCTGTGTTTTTGTGGTACAGCATGGTCGTCCCGCTCGGGCTGACAGTCACGCGCCACTGACTGATCGGGCTGATGATCGAAAGATACCGGTCATTCAGATGAAAAGACATACCGTTTTCCCGGCAATAGTCGAGGATAGCCATCTGCTCTTTTCGATACTGACGGAGGATGGGATTGCAGCGTCTGCAGGGCCTGTACCTGGCGTCAAATGCCTCGGACAACGTCTCGAACGTGCCGATCGTCTCCGGGGCAAAGCCGCGGACGAGAAAACACGCTTGCGTGTGGACGATCCTGCGATGACTTCGTTTGCTGTAATAAAACATGAACCGCACCTGCCTTTCCGGTATGGTTCCATCATAGCAGGCGCGGTGTACAATAATACGGACAGTTGGGGGTATGCCGATACCGGCACACCGGAAACGCAGAAAAACCGCCTTTTTAGGCGGCTTTTCCAAGAAAGGTGGTCCGAGTGACAGGATTCGAACCTGCGGCATCCTGCTCCCAAAGAAGTGCAGAACACTTTTTCTGCTTATTTGTAGCAGTTTTTTGTGCTTTTTAATTTATTTCACTTACTCTTTGACGCTCTTATCTCCACTGTTTCCGGGTGCTCCAGCACTGTCTGTAGTAATCTATGTGGTCAAAAACGCTTCCCGCCCGGTTTCCGGTGAAGATTCACCGGTGCCGGACGGGAAGCGTTTCTCATTGCTGTTGGCTGCATTGTAACTCTGAGCAGGCAGTTATGCAAGAGGTTTCTGCGCAGACAGCAGCTCAAATGTTGAGCCGCAATAGACAAAGAATAACCTCACGCCGTCGCTCTCTAAAGATGAAACTTGCTTTCCCTCAATAACTATCGCATTCCCGTAATTTGAGGGACATTTTAAGGGAAAGTATATTGAAATACGAGAATGTACTTGTTCATGAGCGTCGCTTTTTACACGGCCTTACCCGAAGAAATACTTCTTCATGTCTGAGACAGCGCCATCCTTATCACAGAACCACTCGTAATCAGAATGGCAATTCTGGCAATGAGCAATTACATCGAAGCCGCCGAGTGAATGCTGGTTGGCGGTAATGTTCATGACCTCCAAGGGCCTTCCACAAGCCGGGCAGGACCCACTCTTCCTTGCCTGACGAGTAGCACGCGCTCTCTGCTCTGTCTCAAGTGCGCCTAAAAGGCTCTGCCAAAGATTCGGATTCGGCTCGTGTTCTGCGTAATCTTCAAGATACCGCCTAATCTCATCGGCAGCCAGTACGAGAAACTTATCATCCAGAAGCTGAAGATGACGCTTGATATAATTGGCAACTACCACGGGCGTGCATGTGTTTCTGCCCATCGCATGCCGCATTGCCGCCAGCAGGATCAAGCGAAAGTCAGAGTCGCAGATCGGGGCGAGCAGGTCCTGAGGGAACAGCAGAAACTCCTTGCCATTATTCATGAATACGTGCAGCGGCCGCTGTTCCTCCGTTACCAGATTCAGTAGACTGTTAGCTTGATCCTTCAGCTCATCAATGGTGATTGATTCGTAGTCCTGAAATGAGTTTACTTCATAATTCATCATTTGACCTCCAATCAGTTTGTCCTCATTATGAGGTGTTGGCATTGTAGCTCTGACTGTCCGGAGGTTCAACCGTTTCTTTTACAGCTTGAAAAGAAATTCAATAGAGTCTGAATTCGTGCGGATTTATCATTTTCTTGTTTTTTCTGCCCAAATGTGCTATCATTATAAACAACGCTGTCAAGTGTTGGAATAGGCTTTGGCAGTATGGCTGCAATAGACCGAATGCTCTGCCAAGCGGCAGAGCATTTTTTGTATATCGGTACGGAGGAGATATTTATGTCTGTGAGTTATAAAAAACTCTGGAAGCTGCTCATTGATAAGGACATGAAGAAAAAAGACCTGTGTGAAAAGGCGGGTATCAGCCCAGCTTCCGTCACCAAGATGGGACGGAATGGACAATATTACCACGGAGATACTCGTGAAGATTTGTGCGGCACTGGATTGCGGTATTGAGGATATTGTGGAGATCGTACCTGACTAAGGACTGACATATTTTCGGGTGTATTAAGTTGCTTTGTTGCAGGAGGGCTAAATGGTTGACAATGTTCTTATCCAATGTGACTATTGTAAGGCTAAAATCCGCATGCGTTTTCAAATGGGGTACTTTGATATTCCCTTTGATTTTCCCTGCCCAGAATGCGGAGTACATATTCACGGATTGAGAAAAATTACAGAAGAGCATTCGCTGAAACTCAATAACGCTGCTGTTGTTGAGTTTGACTTAAATGAGCCTCATTATTATGCGGACTTCTCTGTAGAGCTTCCCCATGCCAAGACAACCAAATTCGAATCCATCGAGAAAATAGTCACCAAAGGATTCAGTCCATTTTTAATGTCTTCGAACCTTTATAAAGAAGATGACTATATACATTTAATTGCGGATATGCAAAGATTCCTCTCGTTTAGAGACTTTTTTCAGCTGAAATTAGCTCCTCTTTATGATTTGTTCTTCAACGGGCGAATTAGTTTGACACCGGAGCATTTTTTGAAAATTTCGCCAAGATTTGAAGTCAAGAATGAGCTTGATGCTATGATGGCTTTGCATCAGTCTACCATTTTAGGAATGAGTGCTATCTTGCACGATAATGCACTCAGTGAATTTGCGGAGATTACCAAAAAAATCACAGAACACAAAACGCTTTTAAAAGTAAATCGCTTCATTGTTGCGCTGGGGGGACATGAATATTTCAGCCCTGCCTCAAAGCGCTTAATTAGTATTTATTTGCGCTGGATGAAAGATTTTGAAAAATACATTCCCGCTACGATGCTTTCGCTTGGTGGTGTTGCAGATAAACTTAATAGAGATTCCTTTGGAATTGCAACGACCAGTTTTGAGGACATGAAGGCTTTCTATGCTGATAGTTATGAATTGATACTTGATTTTGTAGATGTTGCAATCGGCCTAAATAATATTGCTGTTCGAGGTGACTACAATTTGTTCCCTACAGATAGTGTAAAAGGCAGGAAGAAAAAGCAAGTTGGGACCTTTGAAGAGTATCGAGAACTTATAAAATCGGCAAAACTTGATTTTCTGATGGATAGTGAACCGTTTAGTAAAGCGATTATTCTAAATCGAAATGTGCGCAATGCAATTGCACATTTTAACTATGACTTCGATTCAGGCAGTCAAAGAATTATATTTAGTAATAAGCACAAAGGCAGAGAAAACGCAGTCGAGTTATATTTGATTGATCTTGCAATTCTTTGTTACGAAAACATATCTGTTCTCGCTTATTTGAACGAGCTATTGTATATATTACGAAAAATTGAATATGTAAGTGAAGGCATGTGTATTCATATAAAACGCTCCTAACTCAAAAGGCTGACTTGCCGTTAAAGAGCATTTAGAGCAGTATTTTGATTTATCTCTTTGATTTCTGCTGAAAATGAAATATTGTTGCTGAAATGCTGACAGCCTTGTGGTATACTATAGGTTATAGACCAACGATCCGGCGTCTGCCGGTGCTAACATGAGCTACGGCTCGGTCTATGAAAAAATAAGCGAGCTGACTGCATGACGGTCAAAGGAGGGCTTTATTATGCAAAAGACCATCTGCGAGTTATTCGCAGGCGTCGGCGGATTCCGATTGGGATTCGACCGACTGGAATCGGGCTGGGAGACCACATGGTTCTCACAGTGGGAACCAGGCGCAAGAACACAATGGGCACATGACTGCTATGTGCAGCACTTTGGAGATAGTCCCGATTTGAATAATGAATTTCATACCGGAGAAGACATCAGCACGATGGACAAGCAGGCCATTCCCGCCCATACACTTCTCGTGGGGGGCTTCCCTTGTCAGGACTATAGTGTGGCACATACCCTGTCGTCTTCTCACGGTATCGAAGGTAAGAAGGGCGTACTGTGGTGGCAGATAAGAGATACGATTATCGCAAAAAAGCCGCCGTTCTGCATCTTTGAGAATGTAGATAGATTACTTAAGTCTCCGGCCAAACAGCGAGGACGTGACTTCGGCGTTATTCTTGCGTGTCTTGCCAAGGAAGGCTATAGTGTGGAGTGGCGAGTCGTTAATGCAGCACAATACGGTGCAGCGCAGCGTCGTCGTAGGACATTCATCTTCGCATACAGAAACGACACGATTTATGGACAGAAGATGACCGACATATCTGCAGATATGATCATCAAAAATGGTGGTCTTATGGCGAAAGCCTTCCCCGTTCAAAACATAGGCCAGATAACGGAGACGGTTATCGGCGGTGACATCGTAGATGTGAGCGATAACTTTGCCTTCGCATTCGAAGCCGCAGGCTATATGCGCAAAGGTAGGATTTATACAGCAAAAGTAATTGAGCGGGAAGAAGAACCAATTACCCTTGGGAAAATCCTGCAGAAGAATAATGTTGATGATAAATTCTATATTACTAACGAGAAAATGCCCAAATGGACATATCTTAAAGGCGCAAAAAAAATCCCCAGAAAGTCAGCAGATGGTCACGAGTATACATTCTCTGAAGGACCCATCGCTTTCCCGGATCCGTGGGACAGACCTGGTCGTACGATGTTGACCAGTGAGTCGACGCTAAATCGCTCCACGCATGTTGTGTCAGATCCCGGAACAGGGAGACTCCGGTTGCTGACCCCGGTCGAGGCCGAGCGCCTCCAGGGATTTGATGACGAATGGACGGATACGGGTATGCCTGATAGGATGAGATATTTTTGCATGGGCAACGCCCTGGTCGTACCGATGATAACCAGAATGGGTAGAGTTCTGGACACGATCATAGCTGAAGAAAAATAAGCTATATCAAAATCAGAATGATATCCATGGGTCTTGTGCAGCGATGCGCAAGACCCATGGTCGTTCATAATGAGATCATAGAAAAGGAGTTGGTAGCAGTGGAGGGAACACAGTATGTGACCAAAGAATCGATCCTGCGGCGTGCGCAGGAGATCAAGGGTATCCCGCTCCGGGATGTCGATAAAACTGGCCGTTTGGCCACGGGAAAAGCCGCTATCGGAACTGTTATCGAAGAAAGCTGGTTTGGCTACACGCCCAACTCCGAGTCTGAGCCAGACTTCCCGGAGGCTGGCGTAGAACTGAAGGTCACGCCCTACCTGCGTGGAAAAAACGGGATCCGTGCCAAGGAACGGCTGGTCTGCAATATCATCAACTATATGGAGGAGTACGATAAGACCTTCCAAACCAGTGCCTTTTGGCATAAATGTAATACCATGCTTCTCATGTCTTATGAGCACCTTGCAGACAAGCCCAAGGGTGATTATCGGATAGACGAGTCGGTTTTGTTTAGTTTCCCGGAAGAGGATCTTGCTATCATTGAGCACGACTGGGAAACTATCATGGAAAAGGTCCGTGCAGGCCGTGCTCATGAACTTTCGGAGGGTGACACACTTTATCTTGCGGCTTGTACAAAGGGAGCCAATGCATCCAGCGTCCGACAGCAACCGTTTTCAGAGCTTCCTGCAAAACAGCGGGCATATTCTCTGAAATCATCGTACATGACGCAGATCCTCAACAAGTATATATTTGGAAATGCGGAGAGCCCGCGTATCATCAAATCCGCAGATGTGTTGCACGCCAAAACTTTTGAGGAATACATTATTGATAAGGTTAAGCCTTATTATGGAATGACTCAAAATGAGCTTAAACTTAGACTTGGTGTCGATAGCAATGCCAAGAGCCTTAATGAGATCCTATTGGCGCGAATGTTGGATGTCAAAGGCCGCATTGCCTGTACGGAGGAGTTTCAAAAGGCAGGTATTATCCCCAAAACTATCCGAGTGCAAAGCAACGGTAAAATCAAGGAAAGCATGTCCTTCCCCACATTTGACTTTATTGCGTTGAGCAAGGAAGAGACTTGGGAAGAATCAGAACTTTATAACTATCTGGCGCCTACGAAGTTCATGTTTGTTATCTTCCAGGAACGGGGTGATGGAGCGTATGTATTCGACCGTGTCATGCTCTGGAATATACCAAATGATGACCTTGAAGAGGTGCATCGTGTTTGGGAGAGGACCGTTCAAACAATCCGTAGAGGTGTCCGGCTGATCCAGACACCTCGTGGGATAAGCAATGATCTGCCGAAGCAGACCGAGAGTCCCGTTGCACATGTGAGACCCCACGGAAAAGACGCATCGGATAAGTTGCCGTTGCCTGATGGCCGCATGATGACCAAGCAGTGTTTCTGGCTGAACAATACTTATATCGCAGAGCAGATCAAGGAGGTGAGGTAATGGCTGGATATGTATTTGCTATTGGCGGAGATGAAAATCCAGTCAGCATGATTCGAGAGTGTGCTGAAAAGGGAATATATTCGACATATTTGAAAGGAATTGCTCCGCTGTCCTTTGAGGGTACTTTGGCAGACTATATGTCAATGAAGCCAGGCGACAATATTTATTTCTTTTGTAAACGTAGGTATTATGGCATCGGTGAGTTGATTTCCATTGGTCCTGATTGCAAGTATTGTAATTATCCTCGTTCATCTGCAAGGGTCAATGTGCGGTATGAAGACATAAGCAATGACCTTTTGGTGAACTTTGGAAGTCAGAGTCCACATTACCGCTGGCTGTGTACATTTAAAGGCGCGCCGTACTTTTTTGAAGAAGGAATTGATACGGACGAGATCTTGACATATAAGCCAAACACATTTAAGATGCTTCGTGCTTTCTGGAAAGTTTCGTTCATTAAACTTAGCGACGAGGAGAATGCATCGTTAAAAGAGATTTTTCTGTTGCGTCGACAACGAGAGACAGCAGCACAAACTGGGATTTTTCCTGAGCGCAATGATATTCACAATGCGATAGCAGCAAAAGTACTTGTACTTGATAGGTATTTGATCAAACCAGCAGATATGCTTCATACATGTACGTTTGGCTCGCGAGTGAAGCATGAAATGGCACTTGAAGCAGCTGTTGTGTATGATTTGTGTCATGAACGGATTCATGAATTGGGTGTCTGGGATTACGTCTCTCATCAGGTAATAGCCTCGCCATTCAAACCTATTGACTACATGGACAAAATCGATGTTTTAGCAATGCGATATTTGCCAAACACAAAAATTCCCTGCAAATATCTTGTCGCCGAATTGAAAAAAGATGCAGCAGACAACGCAACTATTGATCAGGTCTTGAAATATGTCGACTGGGTCTGCTCTGAGTATGCTTATGGTGATTATGAGGCGGTCGAGGCTTGCATTATTGCAGCGGAGTATCCCGAGAATATTGCAGCCTATTACAGTGAGGTTGTTCAGCGGTATTATACCTTGGGTAGCCATCCCGTCCGAAATAAACAATGGAATAGTTTGAAACTGTTACGCTATTCATATGCGGCTGGAGAATTATCTTATGTCGATGTTACGCCTCAAAATGAGATGCCAGACTAATATTTAAGGAAAGGCAAATCATGAAACACCCCAAATCATACGATTCTACTCCAGAGACCCGAAAGCGTATGTCCAAGGTCAAACTGAAGGGTGGCAAAGCTGAGACGCTTTTAGCAAAAGCCATTTGGCACCAGGGCTATCGTTACCGAAAGAATGACAAGAGGCTGCCGGGGTCTCCGGATATAGCGATACTAAAATACCATATCGCTGTCTTTGTAGACGGTGAGTTTTGGCACGGGAAAGACTGGGAAACCCGAAAGATGCGGCTTAAACGGAATCGAGAGTATTGGATCGAAAAAATCGAAGAAAACATGGCTCGTGACCTTCGGGACGACCAGATGTTGATGCAGGCTGGATGGGTCCCCATTCACTTTTGGGAAAAAGAAGTCATCAAAGACTTATCGACATGTGTTGCTACGATCGAGGAAGTCATTCTTGCGCAGCTGATAGACAGCGCAGATGCGCAAGAAACCATTGACTATGAAGAGTGATATCAGCACTTTACATTGGAGTTACATTTATGGAGACTATCAGAACAGTAGAGCTTTTTGCAGGCGTAGGCGGTTTCCGCTTAGGCTTGGAATCTGCGTCTGATAGGTTCAAAGTGATATGGGCAAACCAATGGGAGCCGTCTATGCGAGAGCAGTATGCTTTTGAGTGCTACACTGCGCATTTTGGCAGTCAAAAGTACCATGTTTGCCAAGATATTGCCAAAGCTAAAATCAATGTACCTGACCATGATCTGCTTGTTGGGGGATTTCCATGTCAGGACTATTCCGTCATGAAGAAAAATTCAGCAGGAATCGAGGGGGCTAAGGGTGCGCTCTGGTGGCAAATAGATGATATTCTCCGAGAAAAAAGGCCAAAGTATGTGTTGCTGGAAAATGTGGACAGGCTGATCCGCTCTCCGGCTAAACAGCCCGGTCGGGATTTTTCCATCATATTACGATGCCTTTACGAGAAAGGTTATGCCGTAGAATGGAGAGTCATCAATGCTGCTGAATATGGATACGCTCAACGGCGGCGGCGGACATTTATCATAGCCTATCATGACCAGACGGAGATTTTTCGCAATTTTGCAGAAGTGGTATGTGTGCAAGGCCTTAAGTCTATGCACAAGCATGTTATGGAGAATGGTATTTTAGCAAAAGCGTTTCCTGTTCAAAGTCATAGCAGGTCATATGTTGAAAGTTGGATCGACGAATTAGAATATGCTGATATTTCGACTGTTTCAAGAGATCAGCGAGTATATTTATATAGCGCTGGCGTTATGATGAACGGACGGATATACTCTGTTGATGTGACTCCGCAGCGAGTAGAGGCCACGCCTCTAAAGGATATATTAGAAACAGGTCCAGTGGATGAGCACTATTTCCTTCGTACCGAAGACATGCCCCGATGGACCTACTCCAAGGGGGCAAAGCGTGAGAAACGGCAGCGGCGAGATGGCAGTCAGTATTATTTTTCCGAGGGCAGCGTTCAATTTCCAGAATCGTTGAACAAGCCCTCAAGAACGATGCTGACCTCAGAGTCCCTGGTGGGCCGGACTTCTCATGTCGTACAGGACCTGATGACTGATTGCCTACGGGTGCTGACTCCAATCGAATGCGAGCGATTAAATGGATTCCCGGATGGTTGGACGGATACAGGAATGCCGGAACGGATGCGATATTTTTGCATGGGCAATGCCTTAGTCGTTCCGCTTGTAAAAAGGATAGGAGACGCATTGTTAAATGCGAGGATATGATCAATAGTTCGCATGTATACCCTTAACAATGATGAAAGTAGATGATGATTATGCCGAAAATTATCAGGAACGCAATCAGATGCAAGAAATGTGGAGACGTTATTGAAAGCAAGACTGTCCATGATTTCAAGTTTTGCAGCTGCGGTTCGTGCGCCGTGGACGGTGGCCTTGATTATCTTCGTAGGTGCGGAAACCTTGGAGATTGGGAAGAACTGTCTGAAGTGGAAAAAGTAGAGGACAACGGCGCGTTGGTTTGATTCTATCTTGCGGAAAATGGTTGCGCCATAATGTTGCTTATCATCATTCGCAAGTCACCACGGGTACCCCGCATCCTCAATAGGGGCTGAAACTATGCGTTTCAGCCCCTATTTTTCCAAATCTTTCAGTAGCTATTCCTGCGGACTTGTGATATATGTTTGTGCTGCAAGGAGGCGAGCACATGAACAAACTGCTGAAGGATCTGTACGACTGCTTCTACACCCCACCGGAGCTGGCGGCGACGAAGCGGGAGATCGAGGAATGCCACCGCGCGCTCATTGAGGCGCTGGACAAGCCGGAGCGCCGATTGGTGCTGAAGATCATCGATGCCAAGGATCATATTTTGGAGGACACTTCGCTCGACAGCTTCATCTCCGGATTTCGGCTGGCGTGGCGGCTGTCTGCAGAATTGAATCACTATGACGATGAGCGTCCGGCGCGCTGCCAAGCGGCAGAGAAACCGGGCGCTCGTTTTACGCTCAAAAAGGAGGATGATGAACAATGAAGAAGCGCATCGTGGCAGATGTGATCACCGCTTGCTTGGCTCTGTGTGCCGCTGTGTGGCCGCAGCCAGACACAAGGGAGGAACGACCCGCCCCAATACCAACGCACGCCGCAGCTGCCCCGAAAACAGATGCTGTGACAACGGCAGAAAGGAAAAATACGGAAACGCCGCGGGCAGAGCCGGACGAGGAGCTTGGTGCCGTTCCTGTCCCCGCACCGGCAGAGCCGACACCTGCGGTCGAAAAGCCGGAGCCGGAGCCGGAGCCTGCGCCTCCCACGCCGCAGCCGACCATAGAGCTGCAGCCCGGCGATGAGGTCTATATTCCGGGCTTTGGTTGGGTACCATACGAGGGGCCGAATCACCGCGAGTATGCCGCGGATATGTACGAAAATGGCAACAAAATCGGGAGCATGGGCTGAAACAGGATCTGCTGGGAGCGGGCATACTACTTGATCACGAAAGCTGCTGCACCGAAAAGTGGTTGGTATCATATTATGATACCAACCACTTTTTTGCCGATGTGGAATTGAAAAACGCCAATGGTATCTCCTCATGGTCTGATGATGACGAGGAGTAGAGCATAGGCGGCGGCTCAACGGATGCACCGCCATAGACAAAGAAAACATTTTTCAGGATCCGGACAGGGAAAGCAGCGGGACAGGCCATATAGGCTTGTCCCGCTGCCTGCGTGTTAGGGCAGATATTCTTCCGTGATCCGATACCGGCTGATGCCGAAGGCACTGCTTCGCTCCATGATTTCCGGCGGGATCTTGGGCAGGTACTTCTTGCTGAAGCTGGTGTCCCCGAAGTAGGCGTCAAAGTTTGCCGCCGGCAGGACCACCCACTCGCAATCATCCTGCCGGTTGGCGAGATAATAGCGGATCAGCGTACAGACAACCTCGGATGGAATTCCCTTCGGAAGCGCTGTTGTTACTTTCTCTGTCAGTTCAAGCGGCAGCTCCGGCTCCTCTCTGCGCAGCGGCCCCAGCTCCAACGCATCGGCAAGGACATCATCAAAGCGCAGTGTCCAGGCGCCCTTGGTTTGGGACGCAAAAATCGGGATCTGATACTGCATCACCTTGCTTCGCCATGCGGCGGCGAACTTTGATTGAATGACCTCCGCATACTTGAGCGAGGTGCTGCGCACCTTTTCCGGGTGTGTCAGCATGAAGTCCGCGACGCAGAGGACATGGCGGAGAAACCAGCCGGTCCCGTCCTCATCCACCAACTCTGGGGACTCCGTGTGCAGCTCCGAAAAATCCGTCTGGAACTGCCACTCCTTGCCCCGCACACGCTTTCCGTCCTCTGGCACACTGCACCAGGCGCAGAGCGCACGGCGGGCATGGTCGACCCGGTCATGCGGATCACCCGAAATGACCGCTCCATCCTCCCCGTGGAACAGGTATCCGCGAGCCAGAACAGTCAAAATCCGCGACATCCCCTCAAACTCCAGGATCGTGGCAAAAGTGAACCGACCCAGCCATGTCGTATCGCTCTTCTTACTGGCGGTATAGGAAACCGTTCCAGTATATGCGCAGAATTCCACCCATTCGTTAATCATCCCACACCTCCAGAACATTTTTCTCGATATACTCCGGCAGCAGTTCCCACAGCAGGTCGCGTCTGCCGAGGGCCACCACATAGCGCACGGCCAGAGCCGGTCTTACAATCGCGGTCAGCAGCTCCCGGCACTTGGCCGTCACCGCATCACGGTAGCTCTGGGAGGCGGATTTGTCCGCGAAGGCGCTCATCATGGCGGTGAAGGCTTTCGAGTCGCTTTCGCGGAACAGCTGCTTTTTCTCCCTGCCGGTGTTCTCGTCCTCTATATCACAGACAATGTCTCCCAGGATGCGGTAGCCACCGAAGCGGAAATCGGTCAGCAGATCGTAAATATCCTCAAACTCCGGCTCCGTCAGCCATTCCCTCAGGAAGCACTCCCGTGCATCCTCGTCCATGAGGTGCCATGCCTGCTTTTGCATGGCTTGCCGCAGAGCGGACACCTTTTCTGGCGGCAGACTGCCGAACAGGGCGTACAGCTCGTCGGGATCGTATACATCCTCCTGCCCTCTGGCATACAAAATGCGCTCCACATCGCTCTTCCGCTTTTTCTCCTTCAACGGAACGCGGCAGGCCCGGATGCGGGAAAGGCAGGCATCGTAATCTTGCAGCAGCGCATCTACCGCCGCCAGCTTATCGGAATCCAACTGCTCCCTCCAGTCCGGCTGCTGGGCAGCAAAGGAAAACAATTCTTCGTCCTTGGTGGGCTTTGCCTTGATGCGCGGCGTGTTCTTTTTCAGCTGCTGTGCCAGATACGGCAGGCGCTCCACGTTGGAGTCCACCTCGTCCCGATCCACCTTTTTGAAAAACGCCTTTACCTTGGCCGCATGGGTAGGCTCGTACCAGGCGCGCCGGGTCTCCGCCTCCTCTACCAGCGTCTTATATTTGAGGAAGGCACTGCGCTTGACGGTCTTGTGGGTCAGGTACTCATCCAGATCGGGGCGGATGCCGCTCTTAGCCGAGTCGATCTCCAGCCCGGTAAGGATGGCTAATGTTTCCGTCTCCTCCCGGCAGCGCTCCCGCTCCTCGGCGTCGGAGTTTTCGTTGTAGGCGATAATGCTGCGATCCAGCGCGGCATTGCAGATCTGACCGACGCGGGAGGAAAAGGTGCTGCGAACCGTTTCAAAGCGTGCCTCCCAGTCGTCGGCACTGCGGATCTGGGGCTGGGCCGTAGGGATCATCAGCAGAGGAATGTTCTCTGTGTTGGTGAGGGATTTGTGTTTCTCGTAGCGGTAGAGGTTGTAGTTGCGGCGGACGCAGGCATTCAGGATCGGATCAGATATGGTCTTGATCATATCGCCGTCGTAGTCAGCGCCGCCCAGCCGCTCCGCAGCCAGCATATTGGAATCCACCATCACCACATCCGTCAGGTGCCCGAAATAGTAATGCCGCATCTGCTTTCTCTCTTCCTTCGCGTCGTAGAAGGAAAGCTGTAGCTCCTCGTTGCGGGCAATGTGCGGATTGCGTAGCAGCGTGCAGGCGTCGTCATGGGCATAGGCCGCCTGAGGTGCATAGAAGGAACTCTCCGGGAAGTGGTCGGTCATGACGGTGCTGTAAAACATCCGTTGCCTGCGTTTGCGCGGCGGAACAGTCGGGAGCAGAAATGCCAGAAAGTCCAGAAGATCACCGGAAAGATAACGGTTGTCTCCCGCTACGATCAACCGGCCGACGGCGTACTGCTCCACGATTTTATCGGCTTCATCCTCCAGTCGCTTGGCATAGACCGGTTCGTTGATGAAGCTCGGATTCTTTTTCAGCACGGCGGCAAGGATCTGGTCCTTGCCCTGGTGTCGTTCCCACCAGCTGACCCGCGCAAACTTCTCCAGAAAGTAATTCTGCCGAAACGATTCATCGGTGCAGAAATTGTAATACGCCAGTTCCGTCTGCTTGGTGAGCCAATTTCGCTCGTCTGTCTCCGGGCTGTGGTCCCAGCCGTCCGGCAGATCGGCAGGGCGGAACTCGTCACCCTGAATGGAAACGGTGGTCAGAAACTGATAGTTCAGCTCGGTGGTCTGTTCCGGTTTCTCCTTGCTCACATTGGTGATGTACAGCGCATGGCGGTACTTGCGAAACACCGTCCGGTAGTCCTCCCAGTTCATGCCACTGGCAGTGAGCCAGCCGTATCCCTTGAACATGCTCTTGGTGAGGATGACGTCCACATCCCGGACGGAATGCTCCATGCCCCACAGATCGGTGATGGTGTCCGTCCCGCAGAGGGTCAGGAAGTCTTTGAAGTCCACCTCGTGCAGCATGCCCTTCACATACGGCATACGGATCTGGAATGAGGTGTGGACTTTCTTCCCGCACAGCTTTTCGTCCACGACGCGGGCATATTCTTTTGAGATCAGCCCCTCGCCGTCGAAGCAGGTGATTTCGATGTCCTCTTTTTTCTCCACCCGGTGATATTTGCGGGTACTGCTCTGCGTTCCGTCGTCCTCTACGGTGATGACGCTGACATTCCGCTCTGTGCGCGTAGGATTGTCGATGACCACCACCCGGTGGGGCCGGTCAATGCCGATGCCGTCAATGCGGATACCGCTGGACAGCATCAGGCCGTTGTAGGCATAGAGCTTGCTGAGCTGGCAGTCACCGATGGTCATATCCATCATGATGCGGCGGCACACCGCATCATAAAAATTCTCTCGGATGAAGGATAGCCGCGCCTGCCGACTCATGCTGCCCGAACGCTCAAAGGCAAGATAGCGATGAGGGCCGGAGCCAAAATCCAGGCCCACGCCCTCGGGGCGGAACAGGGCCTTGGCCTTTTCCTGCCGGATCAGGTGTTTCTTTCTGGCTCCGCTCCGGTCGAAGATGCCGGAGAAGTCCATATAGAAAATAATATCCGCAAGGTCGGTCACCAGCTGCCTACCGGGTGCTCCGGTGAAGGCGTCGCCGTGCAGCACGCACATGATCTGATAAAACAGTGCGTTATCGTCCTGCTCATGGGGTGCGGAAAGTGATTTGCATTTCTCTGTCTCTGTAGCGCTGAGACGGAAGGCGTATGCACCGTCCTGCGCTCTGCCGTAACTGATCACGGCTCTGGCGGACAACTCGTAGATCCTGTATTTCATCAGCGGCATCGGCCCACCTCCTCATGCTTCTATTCTATCATGAGGTTCCAAATTTGCAATATGGATACTGCTCCCACTTTTTCAGTGGGAGCTTTTTGCTTGCAGCTTTCAACAAAAAAATATAAAGGAGGAATCCAATGCAAGAATCCACATTCACCAACTACGACCAGCTGCCGCTGTTCCTCAATGCGAACACGGTGGCGCAGGTGCTGGGCGTGTCTATCTCCAGCGCTTATGAGCTCATGCACGAAACGGGCTTCCCTGCACTGCGGATCGGTAGCCGCATCGTGGTGCCCAAAGAAAAGTTCCGTCAGTGGGTAGACGCGCAGACAGGAGGTGATGCCTGATGTTCCAGCGCTGGCCCAAGCGGGACCCGAACAAGCACTACTATCTCGTCCCCAACGAAGTCTTTAATCTCGGACTCAGCTCTCACGAGATCGCCGTCTACAATTACCTTCTGCGCTGCGAGGATCGCAGAACCTACCAATGTCATCCCAGCTACCGCACCATCGGAAAGGCGGTGCAGCTGAGCGAAAACACCGTGCGGAAGTATGTGGCCGGTCTGGAGGAGAAGGGGCTTATTCACACCGAGCCCAGTACCATCACCACAAAGGACGGCCGCGTGCGCAACGGAAGTCTCATCTACACCATCCGCCCCATTCAGGAAGCACTGGAGCTGAACTATCAGCGGCAGTTCCTGCGGGCGGAGCGTGACATAGAGCGGGCAAAGGCAGAGAAACGGCTGGCCGAATTGAATCGGCAGAACAAAAAGGAGGAAAGCGCATGATGCAGCAGCTTGCAAACTTTATCGTAGACCATGACCCGATGATGGTCCTACGGCGCACACACGACACGGTGCGCTACATCCGGTGGGCGTGGAACAAGGATCATGCCGACCTCATTGATGAAGACGGACTTCGCCTGTTTCTCTGCGATGAACATCGCGGCGATCTGACCGAGGAGCAGAAGGTTTTCGCCCGCCGATGCCGCGACGAGATGCGAAGTGTTTATGCGGAGCTGTGCGTGCACTTGCTGCAAAGTGCGATCATGATGGAGCATGGCATGGTGCCAGATGTCAGTACCTACCGCAGCGTGTTCTGCCCAGAAGGGGGTGATGCGCCATGGATGCTTGACCAAGCGGGATGACTGCCTTTTCCGCAAAGCGCCGCAGAGCGGCTGAAGTGCGCGTCAGCGCCGAAAATTCTCGCTTCGAGAATGACAAGTTTCGCCTTCGTGGTACGGAACGGGGCGATTGCCCCGTTCCGACCCCTTCGGCAGGCGGGCTAAGCCCACACCCCTATCAACACAAAGAAAAATGAATTTAAAGGAGATAAAGATTATGACGAAGAACACCTATAATCCCTATGAAATTATGATGGACAAGTACGATAAGGAAGAGATGCTCAGCGATGTACGGGAAGCCATGCTCTATCAACTCGGCGTGGATGTCTCCTGTGAAGAGTTGGATCACTTTTTCACCGGCAAGGGCAAAGCCGCACTATCTGGCTGTGCGGAGTGGCAGCAGTGCTTTGCAGTCGAAAAGATGCTGGAGTTCTATTATGCGCATGCGCGGGACGAGACTCTGGCTAAGCAGATCGAGACGATGACTATGCTGGCAAGCAGAGGTAACGAGCACCATGGCTAAGAATCAATTTATCCGCGCCCGCGTTGCCGGGTGGGAAAAGGACTGCATCCGCCGCAAGGCGGATGCAGCTCATATGACCGAGAGCGAGTTTGTGCGCCGGGCGGCTATGGATTGTGAGGTCACGGTCATTGAAGGTATGGATGAGCTCCTGCGGGAGCTGCGCTATCAGGGAAATAACCTGAACCAGCTCACGGTCATGGCTCGGCAGGGGCGTATCACGCAGGTGAACTATGAACCCTTTACGGAGGTGTACCGGAACGCATGGCAAACATTAAATTCATTGCTGTCTCACGCAGTCTGAGCGGTATCCTGGACTATGTTACAAACCGTGAGAAAACGGTGGAGCGTCTCATATCCGGTGTCAACTGCATGGCTCAAACAGCTCAGGATGAATTCGAAGCGGTAAAGAAACAGTTCCGCAAAACAGATGGCCGTAGCTATTATCACATCGTCCAAGCCTTCGCCCCGGACGATCCGCTGGATTTTGATACAGCGCATGAGATCGGGTTGAAGTTTGCGGAATACTTCAAGGGCTACCAGTGCGTGGTGGTCACGCATATGAATACGGCGCACATCCACAATCACATCATCATGAACTCGGTAAACTTTGAAAACGGCCAGAAGTTTCACCAGAGCGCCCGGGAGATGCAGCAGGCCAAGGAATACAGCAACCAGCTCTGCCGGGAGTATGGCTTGTCCTTCACCGAGAGCAAGGCGGATCCGTTCCGTATTCCTGCTTGGAAGAAACGGCTGTGCCGTACCATTAAGGAAGCTATGGAGAACTGTGCTACCCGTGAGGAGTTCATCGCATTCATGGCGGAGTACGGCTACAAGGTGCGATGGGAGGCGAATCAAAAATACATCACCTACACCACACCGGAGAATGTCCGATGCAGAGACAATAAGCTCTTCGACCAGACGCTTCTGCGCAGCAGCATGGAAGCCTACTTCGATATGGGCGGCTGTGAGTATCTGGAAAGCCGCATCGATGCCACCGAGTACGGTGAACTCCTGCCTACGGTGGACGATGCCGTCTGCGGTTTGATCTCCATTCTGAATGCGATGAACACCGGTGACAATGACCGCTTCCATCTGGAAACACTGCATCACAGCAAGCAGGAGATCCGGCGTATTCTGGAACGCGGCGGCAAGATCGACCGCACGGTTGAATACGCTGTAGATAATGAAGAGGAACAATACGAGCAGTACCACGGGTTTTCTATGCGGATGTAGTGGCGAACCATTTCAAAGTTCTGATAGCTATTTCACGAAAAGTGTGGTAGTTGTTTGTGTTGCAAAAAGAAAACGAATCCAAAGGAAGTGAAATACATGGCAAAACGAAGACCTGCCGGCGACGGCATGGTGCGAAAGCGTGACGACGGACGCTGGGAGGGTCGCATCGTCATCGGCCACCGGGAAAACGGCGAGCCGCTGTTCCGTCATGTGTATGCCAAGACGCAAAAGGCCCTGCTGGACAAGCTGCACCAGAACATCGAGTGCTACCGCGATGTGGAGCTGACCGAGGACAGCCGCATGACGCTGGGCCAGTGGCTGGACCGCTGGCTCACGGAGTACAAGGCGGGTACAGTGCGCCCCGGTACCCTCGAGGGCTACCGCCGCTACATCGAATGCTACATCAAGCCGCAGCTGGGCGACAAGCAGATCTCCCTCATCTCCCAGCAGGACATCCAGCGGATGTACCGCCGCCTGAAAACGGAGGGGCGCATCCACGAGCATCCCGAGATGGATCATCAGCTCTCCGACTCCATGGTGCGTCACATCCACTCCACCCTCCACGCTGCGTTGAAGGACGCGGTGCAGGCCCATGTCATTCCCAGGAACCCCACCGAGGGCACAACGGCGCCCAAGCCCAACTACAAACCCAAGCGCATCCTCACCCGTGCGGAGCTGGATGCCTTCCTCAAGGTAGTGGAGCAGGACGAGGTGTGGCGTGACTTCTTCCAGACGGAACTGATGACCGGCCTGCGCCGCGGCGAGATTTGCGGCCTGCAATGGAGCGACTTCGAGGAGGAGGCCGGGACGCTGAAGGTGTGCCGCACCCTCCACAGCCAGCGAAAGGGCGAGTACACCGTCGGTGAGACAAAGACCAATCAGGGTATGCGCACCATCATCCTGCCGCACAGCGTGACCGAAATCCTGCGGCGGCGCAAAGCGGATGCCGTCAGTCAATGGATATTCCCTGACCCGGTGAGGCCGGAGGATCCTGTCAACCCCGGCTCGGCCTACCTTCACATGAAGACGCTGCTCCGGCGGGCGGGGCTGCCCAGTATCCGCTTCCACGACCTGCGCCACACCTTTGCCACCCATGCCCTTACCAGCGGCGTGGACGCCAAAACGCTGTCCGGTATCCTGGGCCATACCAACGCCTCCTTCACGCTGGACACCTACACCCATGTCACCTTGGATATGCAGAAGACAGCCTCTGGCATCGTGGGCGGATTTATGGAGGACATCTTCGGAAAGGAGTTGAAACCGTGGCAAGAAAGCGAAAAGCCGGAGACGGAACAGTAAGGCAGCGTAAAGATGGACGGTGGGAAGGACGTATCGTCATCGGTTACGATGACAACGGCTATCCCAAGACGAAAAATGTCCTCGCCAAGACAAAGAAGGAGTGCATCGAGAAGCTCCAGAAGCTCAAGGAGGATTACGGCGGGCTGAAGCCCGAAAAAGTGCGGTCCGAGATGCCGTTCGGGGATTGGCTGACATACTGGTATGAGAATCACTCCAAGACCAAGATCCGCCCTACTACGCAGGAGACCTATGAAAGCCGCATCCGCCTGCACATCATCCCTGAGATCGGCAGCATCCCGCTGAACAAGCTGACACAGAACGACCTGCAGCAGTTCTATGGGCGGCTCAAGAAAAGCGGCCGGAAGCGGTTCACCGACAAGTACGGCGAAGGGCTGTCCGACCGGATGGTGCGCATGTGCCACGCCACCTGCCGCTCCGCATTGGAAAAGGCGGTGCAGGATGGGCTGATTCGTGTGAACCCGGCTATCGGCTGCAAGCTGCCGCCGAAGAAGGCGCGGGAGATGCAGGTGCTGACACGAGAAGAGTTGCAGCGATTCCTCATTCAAGCAAAGTTTGAGGGCTACTACGAAGTCTTCCTTCTGGACTTGGCTACCGGCCTGCGCCGGGGCGAGCTCATGGCGCTGCAATGGGATGACCTGAACTTCAAAACCGGCGTGCTGAATGTGAACAAGCAGGTCTATGACGTGCGGGGTCAGCTTCAAATCAGCACGCCCAAGACGAAGAACTCCGTCCGCAAGATCGTCCTGCCGCCCGCGGTGGTGGCAGTGCTGCGGGAGTACAAAAAGACGGTGGACTCCCGCTGGATGTTCCCATCCCCGGTGAAGGAGGACTGCCCCATCACACCCGGCGTGGTACGCCGCAGACTGCAGCTCATTCTGGAACACGCAGGATGCAAGCATGTGAGGTTCCACGACCTTCGCCATACTTTCGCAACGCTGGCGCTGGAGAACGGCATGGATGTGAAAACGCTCTCCGCCATGCTGGGCCATGTGTCGGCGGCCACCACGCTGGACATCTACACCCACATCACCGACGATATGCGGCTCACGGCCGCCGCCAACATCGACCGCGGCATCGGCAAAGCAGCGCCACAGGAAGAGACTTCAGAGTCGGGGCAGGAAACTGCCCCGGCCCAGGCGGAAAAGCTGAGGATGACCGATTTCAAGCCCTATGTGGGCCGCAAGCGCAAGTCCGGCACCGGCTGCGTCACCGAGATCAACGACCACCTCTTCGAGGGACGCTACTCCCCCAAATGGCCCAACGGCAAAAAGCACGCCCGCAATGTCTACGCTCACACCCGCGAGGAGTGCGAGGAGAAGCTGAAGGTGCTGATTTTGGAGATGAAAGCGGAAATTGCAGAGGCGCAGCGGCTGAAGGATTTGGGCGAGGGCGATGGGCAGCCACCGGAGGAAAGGGAAAGAAGCAAAAAGGACTGTACGAAAACGAAATGAGACTATAGGATAAACTAAAAAGAATGACCAAGCGCACGAATTACCATACGCTTGGCCATTCTTCAGTTGCTTATGTATCTTGAAAGCCCTCATGTTTAGACAGTTCTTCTTTGCAAATATCTATCAATTTGTTAAGGATGATTACAAACCGTTCCGTATGCACGACAGAAAAATCCCGTTTCCCCTGGGGCACTTTTGCGAGGACTTCTTGTAGGTATGCTTTTAGTAAATGAAATCCTTTGATACTATCCTCAATGCGTATATCAGAAGATTGAATACGGATTTCCCAAAGATTTTTGAAGTTAGAAATGAATTGATTTTTTCCTGCATTGTTTTCTTGACTGAACGCTTGTGCTGTAGCAGTAGCCATTTCTTCATCGAAGACATCATATCGTTTATTTTCAATAAACATAAATGCAGATGACCCAAGTTCGCGAATCTTATCGATGTATAGTTTCTTGTTCCTATAGAAAATCAATTCGTCACCGAGTGCAAATTTTGAAATCAACTCATATGCGCTCCATTCTTCATTTGTGAAATTGGAGCGTTGAGTTTCGCTGATGGTGGAAAATAACAGCTGACCTTCGGGTGGTGCTTTTTTGATTTCTGCAATTCTAAGACCAATTCCAGTCTGGACTTTCTCCCAGTCTATAGGTAAGGGAAGATCACATTTACAGGATCGCGCCCAACAGCTATTTTCAATTAAAAGTACATATTCATCTAACGTCAGTTTGCCATCATACGCTATTCTTAAAAAGTCAGCAAACCCTTCATGGATTACTGCGTCATCTATATCCATGATACGATTAGATTTTATAATTTCAGGGGCACTTTGAGCATTATTTCGCTTCTTAATAATCTCGATTTCACTTGTGATAGCATTTTCGTTCCAAACACCATTGAGTACCCATTGCTTAACACCGTTTATGGTGTAATTCGATTGAAATGCAGGATACATTTTGCGAACATCTCTGTCTGAGAATAGTGTGCCGTAATCACCAGCCCCTGCGATACCGGCCTTGCATGCAATCACATATGATGTAAAGCTATATAGCCATTTGTCAAGGTCAGAAAAATCGTTTTTTTGTAATATGCTATAGAGACGATAAAAATCTTTTATTGCACATTTTAGACTTCTGATATTATGTGGCGGTGTAGGTCTACTCTGTCCTTTATCATCGGACTGGCTATTCTCAAATTTAAGGTCATCCCTATCTGGAGCAAACAGTTCTAATAATCCACCCTCACAGCTTATGATGAACTCCCTATATTGTGCATCTTGAAATTTTGCGGTAGCTATAACGGCGTGAACAATATTCTCATAATCCGGTAAATAGTATACTGTTCTTTGTATGATTTTTTCTTTGATTTCCGCATAAGACAATTCTGCTTGCTCCGGTTGGACAGGAATATCAACTTTTATGATAGCTTTATTATTCTCGGTTTTGCGGGTATTAGACTCTGCGGGAACTTGCTGAATCTCGCCGGTTATTTTTGTTATCTCTCGTTGTCCTTTGATCTTTGCTTGATTAGCAACAATAATAGTATGATAGTGTTGGTTTTCGCAATAATCATTGATCACACCCAATACATCTACACTGCTCATCCTGCAGCGTTCTAAATCGTCAAAGACAAGAATAACATCCTTTCCATCCATCTCTTTACTAATAGGGAAGAAAACAGAAGCATCAGTTTTGGCGATTCCTCGTAGCCATTCTGGAAGAAAATCCATTCTTGAAAGCCATTTCTTACCTTGACCAATCTTTTTGGCAACTTTGTCAACACCCTTAATTTTACAGTATTCGGTCATCCATTCACGCCGAACGGCAATGTGGATTTCTTCGGGTAAAGTCATACCAAATAATGAAATTCGAAGGACGACTGATGTATCTGCAAGTGCATTTTTCAACTCGTGTTCAATTAGATATGTCTTTCCACATCCCCATTCGCCTGAAAGCAATAGTGCTCCTACAGGCTCCCATTCATGACAGTAATACACTAATTCGTCTACTGTTTTCATGAGGATAGTTGCCTCCTTCCAATCTGGTGCCAAAATGTTTGCTTTATCTTCATGTGATAAAAGCCGCATGGAAATATACCCATACGGCTACCTTGGCGGCGCAGAGACTTACTGTTAATTAATTATACTGTACTTCTGCAAAAACTACAATATTAAGTCTACACTTGTCGAAATTATATGTTAAGAATAACAAGTTCAATGTTTACGCCGCAATAGACAAAGAATAAGAAAAACCCCTCTGAAATTAGCAATTTCAGAGGGGTTTTGGTCCGAGTGGCGCGACTCGAACGCGCGGCTTCCACATCCCAAACCTATGTCTGAACTTTCAGCGAGGACTCTTACACCCTCTTTGGCGCTTTCCGGCACTCCTGCGGTTCCTCTTTGGAACTCTATTGGCCTGTTTATTTCAGCCACCGCTTTCGTCTTTTGGGATTTGTGTGGGATGAAATTCTGTATATTAAAAGTGCTTCCGACCGGGTTTACCTCCAACAGCGGGTGTTTTTGCCGCAGAGAGCAGCTCAGAAATTGCGTCGCATAAACAAAGAAATAAGCGCGATGACAAAGAAACAGCAGGCTGACTTGGATG
>ERZ826220.253-NODE-253-length-66111-cov-11.272814_pt1 | contig 66111 bp, 82 predicted proteins | sample MGYA00519927_ERZ826220 | MGnify/ENA primary metagenome ERZ826220 (study PRJEB31778, sample SAMEA3449225) | human gut metagenome | biome: human gut; feature: human-associated habitat; material: faeces | place: United Kingdom | collected 2010/2012 ... | reverse complement strand
AGTACGTACATTAGTTATGAATGAATTTAAAAGTATATTTGATAATTATGATATTATTTTAACGCCAACTTCACCAACAGTTGCTTTTGATATTGGATCTAAAATAAATGATCCACTTGCAATGTATTTGTCAGACATTTGTACAGTTTCTGTAAATATTGCAGGACTTCCAGGGATATCTATTCCATGTGGTGTAGATAAACAAGGAATGCCAATTGGTATGCAATTAATAGGAAATAGATTTACAGAAGAAACATTATTAAATGCTGCATATACTTTTGAACAAAAAGTGCAATTTAGAGAAAAATATAAACCAGAATTTAAAAAGTAGTAAGGAGGAAAACAATGGTAATAGATGGTTATGAAGTAGTAATAGGTCTAGAAGTTCATGCAGAACTTTCTACAAAAACAAAAATCTTTTGCTCATGCCCTACAACATTTGGTGCAGAGCCTAATACACATACTTGCCCAATTTGTATGGGAATGCCAGGAACACTTCCTGTACTAAATGAAAAAGTTGTAGAATATGCAGTAAAAGCAGGTCTTGCAACAAATTGTGAAATAGAAAGAAATAGTAAAAACGATAGAAAAAATTATTTTTATCCAGACTTACCAAAGGCATATCAAATATCTCAATTTGATAAACCATTATGTAATAATGGATATATAGAAATAGAAGATGATGAGGGAAATAAAAAGAAAATAAGACTTTTAAGAATACATATAGAAGAGGATGCAGGTAAGTTAAATCACGATGAATTTGCAGGTGGAAGTTTAGTAGATTTAAACAGAGCAGGAGTTCCATTAATAGAAATAGTATCTGAACCAGATTTGCGTTCAAGTGGCGAAGCAGATAGATATTTGAAAAAGTTAAAATCTATACTAGAATATATAGAAGTTTCAGATTGTAAAATGCAAGAAGGTTCTTTAAGAGCTGATGTAAATGTATCTGTAAGAAAAGTTGGAGATACAAAATTTGGAACGAGAACAGAAATGAAAAATATGAATTCCTTTAAATCAATTACAAGAGCAATTGAATATGAGGTAAAAAGACAAATTGATGTATTAGAAGATGGTGGAAAAATAGAACAAGAAACTTTAAGATGGGACGATGTATCTGGTAAAACATTTTCTATGAGAGATAAAGAAGACGCACAAGATTATAGATATTTTCCAGATCCAGATTTAGTTGCAATTAATTTAACTGAAAAGTATATAGAAAATATAAAAGATAATTTGCCAGAACTTCCAGAGAGTAGAAAAGAAAGATATATTAATGAATACAATTTATCTGAAAAAGATGCAAATATTATAACAGGTTCCAAATATTTATCAGACTTGTTTGAAAATGCAAGCGAAGTGTGTGGAAATAGAAAAGCTGTTAATAACTGGATAATATCTGATATTTCTAGAATTTTAAACGAAAAGGAATTAGAGCCAGATCAAATACCATTTAAAGCAGAGCATTTAGGACACTTAGTAGAATTAATAGATAAAGGAACAATTAGTTCTAGCATTGGAAAAAAGGTAATAGAAGAATTATTTGAAAATCCAACAGAGCCAGAAGAAATTATTAAAGAAAAAGGATGGATACAAATTTCAGACGAGGGCGCAATAAAAGAAGTTGTATTAAAAGTATTAGAAGAGAATCCAAACTCTGTAAGTGACTATAAAGCAGGAAAAGATAGAGCATTAGGATTTTTAGTAGGACAAGCAATGAAACTAACTAAAGGAAAAGCAAATCCACAAATGCTAAACCAAATGTTAAAAGACGAATTAAATAAATAATACATCACCGGGATTTTGGGGACGTACCTTAAAATCCCGGTTATTTTAATTCTTCTTTTATTTTAGAAAAGGCAAAACCTCCAAATAGGAAGCAAAAGAAATATGTAGTTCCTGCTTGAAATAATAATATGCCAATATTATATACAAGAGGATGCAAATAAAAGAAATTGTAGTATGTTAATGTTAAAATTGACGATAATAAAATAAAAGAAGAAAATATAATTCCATAATGTACAATCTTTTGGACTGAATTATTTAATTTCATTTGTAATCACTTTCCTTCCTTAATTATGGTGATTTTATAATGAATTTAATTATAAAAAACATCTTCTAATAATTATAGAATAACATAAAAGAACGCTCAAAACAAATGAAATAATTACCAGGGGAGTTAACATTTAATTATATAAAATAAAAAAGAAGACGTCTATTAAAATAGAGTCTTCAAATAAAAACTATGCATAATTTTTATTATAAATTATAAGCAATTAAGCTTTTGCAGCATTTAACTTTTTAGAAAGTTGAGATTTTTTTCTAGCTGCAGTGTTTTTTACTATAACACCTTTAGCACAAGCTTGATCTATTTTCTTTGTAGCAAAAGAAGTTAATGTTACAGCTTCTTCCATATTTTTAGAATCTATAGCAGCTTCTGCTTTTTTTATAGCTGTTTTGTATCCAGATCTTATGCTATTATTTCTCATAGTTTTTTTCTTGATAACTTCAACTCTTTTTTTAGCTGATTTTATATTTGGCATCCAAAACACCTCCTTGTTAATTTTTTAACTAATATATTAAGTATATAATCATCTTAATATACGCGCTTAATATTTTACCATGAAATGCTAAAATTAGCAAGTATTTTAGTAAAAAATATACAATTTACCATAAAATGTTGTATTCTAAAAAATCATGTGATATAGTAAAAAAGAATAAAAAAGGAGGTCTTAATATGATTGCTATAGGAGCAGATCATGGGGGATATAAATTAAAAGAAGAAATAAAAAAATATTTTGATAAGCAAGGTATTAAATTTAAAGACTTTGGTACAGATTCAGAAGAAAGAACTGATTATCCAATTTATGCAAAAAAAGTTGCACAAGCAATGGTAGATAAAATTGCAGATAAAGGAATATTAATATGTAGATCTGGTTATGGGATGACAGTTGTGGCTAATAAATTTAAAGGTGTAAGAGCAGCAAGTGTAACTAGCGTAGAATATGCAAAATCTGCTAAAGCAGATGATGATATAAATTTATTAACATTATCTGGTGACAACACCAAAGTAGAAGATGCAATAGAAATGATAAATGCATGGCTAGAAACAGAATTTAAAGGTGGAAGATATAAAGAAAGATTAGACATGCTAGAAAAAATAGAAAATGAAAATATGAAATAGAGGTGTTAAACATGTGGGGAGATATAGCAATTGCCTTTTTGTTAGCATTTATAACAGCTTTTATGATGACACCATATTCTATAAAATTAGCAAAAAAAGTAGGTGCAGTAGATGTACCAAAAGATAATAGAAGAATGCATCATAAACCTATACCAAAATTAGGTGGAGTTGCTGTTATTGCAGGATTTGTAGTTTCTTTTATATATTTAGTAATAACATTATCAATAGAAGATTCAGCTAGAATAAATTTATTTGGCATAGAGCAATATGGCAAAAAAGTACTGGGATTTTTTATAGGTGTATTAATTTTAGGAATAACTTGTTTTATAGATGACGTAAAAACTATAAGACCTTTAGCAAAACTTTCAGGGCAACTTTTAGCAGCTGTTGCAGTAGTACTATCTGGAATAAGAATTATAGAAGTAGTACCTTTATTTGAATCTGCTGTAGTTAACGAGATAGTTTCTATGATATTAACAGTAATTTGGATAATTGTAATTACTAATGCTATAAATTTAATGGATGGATTAGATGGATTGTCTTCAGGAATAACGATGATTTCGTGTATATCATTATTAATAATATTTTCATTAAATAATTCACCATTAATAGCTATAATAATGATAACAGCCCTAGCAGGAGCGTTATGTGGATTTTTACCATTTAATTTTAATCCAGCTAAAACATTTATAGGAGATACTGGTTCCAACTTTTTAGGATTTACATTGTCAGTTGTTTCAATTTTAGGCGTGGCAAAAACATACACAGCAGTTGTAATTATATTACCAGTAATAGTGCTTGGCCTACCAATTTTTGATACATTATGTGCAATCTTAAGAAGGATTTATAAAGGAAAATCATTAAAGGCTATATTTCAAGCTGATAAAGGCCATTTACACCATAAAATAGTAAGAAAAGGTTTTTCACAAAAACAGGCAGTTTACATTTTATATGGAATAAGTGCAACATTTGGTATGTTTGCTGTAATATTATTTGAAAGTGGAATAATTAAGGCTATTTCCTTTGCTTTCATGGTAATTGCAGTTATTGCATTAGGATATAGAAGTTTTTCAAATTTACGTGGAGATGAAGGAAGTATGTATGAATGTTCTAACTGTAAGTATATTTATAATCCAAAAGTAGGAAATGAAACAGCGGGAATCGGACCAAATACAGAATTTTATGACTTACCAGAAGAATGGAAATGCCCAGTTTGTGGTGAGAGAAAAGATATGTTTACACCATACGAAGAAAAATAAGTTTAAATATTGCTAAAATAAGATATTCATAATATAATTATAAAAAAAATAGAGAGGTGATAAAGATGTATGTTTGTTTAGCTTGTGGATATGTATATGATCCAGAAAAAGGAGATCCAGATTCTGGAATAGCTCCAGGAACAGCTTTTGAAGATATACCAGAAGATTGGGTTTGCCCACTTTGTGGAGTAGGAAAAGATATGTTTGAAAAGCAATAAGAATTATAATAATCTGCTGAACTTTATAAAGTTGTAAGCAGATTTTCTTATTAGAAGACATAATACATTTTTTGAAAATATAGAAACGGGATTTTAAGAGAAGGTCTACAATCCCAAATAGGAAGGATAGGAAATGGAAGATAATATAATAAAATTTTTAGCATATAATGGAAGAATTGCTATAACTTGTGCAGATACTACAAATTTAATAGAATCTGCAAGAAAAACGCACGATTTAAGTCCAGTTGCAGCAGCAGCATTAGGAAGATTATTAACAATGGGAATAATAATGGGAACAGATTTAAAATCTGAAAAAGACAGCATTACATTACAAGTAAAAGGTGATGGTCCAATAGGTAAAATGGTTGCTGTTGTAAATAGTAATTTAAAAATAAAAGGAGTAGTGGATAACCCACAAGTTGATGCACCATTAAATGAATTTGGAAAACTAGATGTGGGTGGTGTTGTAGGATTTAATGGATATGTAAATGTAATAAAAGATATTGGATTAAAAGAGCCTTACATTGGTGTAATACCAATTTCATCTGGAGAAATTGCAGAGGACTTTGCCAGATATTTTACAGAGTCAGAACAAACAAGATCTGCAGTTGCATTGGGAGTTTTAGTAGACAAGAATGGTGTTAAAAATGCAGGAGGATACTTGGTAACAGCTATGCCAGATGCTACAGAAGAGGATATAACCAAATTGGAAGAAAATATATATAAATCTGGAGCAATTTCTAAAATGTTAGAAAATGATTTATCATTAATAGAAATTGCAAAAAAAATAACAGGTGATAAAAATATAAAAGTTATAAAAAACGATATTAAGCCAAAATATGAATGTGACTGTAGCAAAGAAAAAATAGAAAGAGCATTGTTGGCATTAGAAAAAAATGAATTAAATAAAATTATAGAAGAAGATGGAAAAGCAGAGATAATATGCCATTTCTGTAATAAAAAGTATTTATTTTCTAAAGAAGAATTAATTAATTTAGTAAATAAAAAATAATAATATGGTTATAATATAATTAGGTGATTATTATTAAAATATCATATATAAAGTCAATTCATGATAATAATAGTTTTAAGTTTTTTAAAAACATTGGTATGAATGGTATAGAATTAGAAGATTTAGAGGATGTGGATAAAGTTTTAAATAAACTAATAGATAAAGATTATAAAACAGTTTTTTTAACAAATGAAGTTGCTGGTTATTCACAAGATTTATTTAAGAAATATTATAATTCTAAAGATATAAATATAATAATTGCCAAAACAAAAAAATAGTTATGTAAAACTTAAGTGAATATACTATGAAAAAAAGCATATACTGTGGTTATGGAGGGATACAATGTATTCTAGTAACTTAGTATATGCTAATTTTAATTTAGAACTAAATAAAATTATAGAAAAGATAAATAAAAAAAGATATTCTAATTTAATTTTTGTTTGTATTGGTAGTAATAAAATGGTAGGCGATAGCTTAGGCCCTATAATTGGTGAAATTTTATATAGAAATTTAAAAGATGAAAATATAAAAGTGTTGGGAAACTTAAGTCATAATATTAATTCTAAAAATATAAATCAAACATTAAAATACGTAGAAAAACAGTATGAAAAACCATATGTTATTAGTATAGATTCAGCCTTATCAAATAGTATAGAACCAGGAAATGTTTTTATATTAAAAAAAGGATTAGTAGCAGGTAGTGCATTAAAGAAGAAATCTATGGAAGTTGGAAATATTTGTATAAAAGCAATAGTAGGAAAAGATGAAAAAAATTGTATTAAGAATTATTATAATTTAAAAAATACAGATTATAAATTAATACTAAAATTTTCAAAAAATATTTCTAATATAATATTAGAAAGTATAAAATTTCTAAATTTGTAAATCATTATTATAAATTATAAATTTAGAGGTGTTACATATGGAAATGAAAAATATGATAGTATTAAGAAACTTGCCTTCAAATATTGTAGATGAAGCATGGGTTATATTAAAACCAGAAATAAAAAATAAAGAGAAAGAAGTTATAAAAAAATTAAAAGCAAATGATATTAAAAATAAGCCTGAAGATGGATATGTTGTAAAAGAGGCTGAAACAGTAATACATGATTATTTAAAAAATATAAACAATTACGAAGATAAAAAACGATATAATGCGATTATAAAAAAATATAACAAACTGAAGAAAACAAGTTTTATAGTATTTTGCATATTGGCAATAACTTGTGTATTAAATTTTATATTTTAAACATAAAAACCTCAACCTGTGAATATATTTTACAAATATATTACTAAGGAAGAGGTGTTTTTTATGGAAAGAGTACTAACTACAGAAGAGAGAATAAAAAGGGCAGAAGAAATATATAGAAATAAAGGAAATGTACGAGAAGTAAAAGAAAAAGAACATTCAAAATTAAAAAGCAGAATCATAAAAAAAGTTATAATCCAAATGTTAGTATGTTTAAGTATATATTGCATTTTTTATTTTTTTCAAAATGCAGAGAATTTATTTTCAAAAGATATGCTTAGTAAAGCAAAGCAAGTTATGGAATACGATGTTAATTTTAATGAAATATATAAATATTGTGTAAATTGGCTTAATACAAACAATATCTTTTCAAAAGAAAGTGAAAACAAAATTGAAAATATTATAGCAAATGAACTAACCAATGAAGTTAATTTGAATGAAACAGTAGAAAATAATACAAATATAGGTGGAGGAACAGAAGAAAAGATAGAAACCAATTTGTCGCAAATGGAAATAGATGCCAACGAAATAAAAAATAAATATAATATATCAAAACCAATTATAGGAACAGTTACATCAGGATTTGGATATAGAAATCCAACAACAGCAAGTGTACCAAAGAATCATACAGGAATAGATTTAGCAGCAAATACAGGTACAGTTATATATGCAAGTTTAGATGGAGTGGTCAAAATAGCTTCTGGTGAGGGTGATTATGGAAATCATTTAAGAATAGAAAAAGATGACATAGCAATTTATTATGCACATTGCAATAAACTATATGTAAAAGAAGGTGAATATGTAAAGCAAAATCAACCTATTGCAGAAGTAGGAGCTACAGGAAATGTTACAGGACCACATTTACATTTTGAAATAAGAAAAAATGATAGGTATGTAAATCCAGATTTGATTTTGAATTTTTAAAAATAATAAATTGATTAGAAAGGGTGAGTAATGGAATTTAAAATAGATATAAAAATATTTTTAGTAGGATTAATTTTTTTTATAGTTAATCAATTTGATATGTACATATTATTTATGATATTCGTAATTATACATGAATGCTTTCATCTTGTAGCAGGATTAATATTAGGATATAAAGTAAAAAGCTTAAAAATTATGCCATTAGGTGTTTCTATAGGACTTAAAGAAAGAGCAGAAGAATACAATACAAAAATAAAAAAATCTAATATAAATAATATAAAAAAAATAATTATATTATTAATGGGACCTATTTCTAATATAGCAATTGCAGGATTATTCGTAATCATAAACAAAGCAGAATTAGTATACATAAATATAGTGATTGCAATATTTAATTTATTACCAATATATCCATTAGATGGAGGACAAATACTAAATAGAATATTAAGGATTTTTTACAGTAATTTGGAGTCATATAAAATAACTAATTCGATTAACAACATAATTATGAGTATTCTTACAGCATTAGCTAGTATAGGTTTAATCTATACGAAAAATATAGCAATTATTTTTATAGTAGTACTTATGTGGTATTTGATTATAAAAGAAAACATTAAATATAAAGAAATGAGCAAATATTTTAAATCTTTTCACAATCTGGACAAAAAAACTAATTATAATGTATAATAGTTATATAAAAGGAGCGAAAACATATGGGTAGTGAAAAAATTTTAGTAGTAGATGACGAATCAAGAATGAGAAAACTAATTAAAGATTTTTTGGCTCAAAAAGGTTACGAAATTTTAGAAGCAGAAGATGGTGAAAAAGCATTAGAAATATTCGAAGAAAATCAAAATAAAATAAACTTAATATTATTAGATGTTATGATGCCAAAATTGGATGGATGGTCTGTTTTAAGGCAGATAAGACAAATATCACAAATACCAATTATAATGCTTACAGCTAGAGGAGAAGAACAAGATGAATTATTTGGATTTGAACTTGGGGTAGATGAGTATATTTCTAAACCATTTAGTCCAAAAATATTAGTGGCAAGAGTAGAAGCAATATTAAAAAGAACGAAGAAAGAAAAAGATAAATTTAAAGATTATGGTGGAATTATTATAGATCCAGATGGAAGAACTGTAAAAGTAGATGGAAAACAAATAGAATTAAGTTTAAGAGAATATGAACTGTTAAAATATTTAATAGATAACGAAAATATTGCATTATCAAGAGATAAAATATTAAACAATGTATGGAATTATGACTATTATGGCGATTCTAGAACGATAGATAGTCATATTAAAAAAATTAGGCATAAGCTAGGAAAAAAAGGAAAATATATCGAAACAATGCGTGGCGTTGGATATAAATTCGAGGTTAAGTAGTGAAAAAAGTAAATAAAAAATATAATTCTATACGATTCAAATTATTTATAACCCTTGCAATATCTGTTGCAGTAATAATATTATTCTTAATAATATTAAATAATATAGTTTTAGAATCATTTTATTTGTATACAAAGCAAGGAGCTCTTGTAGACATATATGACGAAGTAAACAAATACTATAATATGAATCAATCCGAAAAAGTAATAACCAATATTTTATCAAATTATGCAATAAAAAATAACTATGATATTATTTTAGAAACACAAGATGGAATAAATTTATATACTTCTAATGAAAATTTTATTCAGACAATAAATGAAATGAATGCCTTAAGAAGTGATGGAAATAAAAATGTTATATATATAAATAAAAATGTTAATATAAAAAAGATAAAGGATCCATCTAATAATATTACATACATGCTATTATCTGGTACATTAGATAATAATTACAACTTATACATAAGAATGCCAATATCTTCAATTCAAGAAAGTGTAAAAATTTCGAATACGTTTTTATACTTAATAGGAGGTATTACATTAATAATTGCAGCAATAATAATTACATTTATTTCTAAGAGATTTACAGAGCCTATTCAAGAGTTAAATGAAATAGCAGAAAAAATGGCAAGGCTTGACTTTAGTAAAAAATTCCATCCAAAAGATGTAGATGACGAAATAGACGACTTAGGAAAAAATATTAATATTATGTCAGATAAACTTGAAGGAACAATACAACAATTAAGAAATTCTAATGTAGAATTGGAAAAAGATATAGAAGAAAAGTCTAAAATAGAAGAAATGAGAACTCAATTTATATCAGATGTTTCTCACGAATTAAAAACACCAATAGCTTTAATCCAAGGATATGCAGAAGGTTTAGTAGAAAATGTTAATTCAGATGAAGAGAATAGACAATTTTATGCAAATGTTATATTGGATGAAGCAAATAAGATGGATAAGTTAGTAAAACAATTGTTAGAACTTATGAAACTGGAATATGGAAAGAGAGAGTTCCAAAATGCAAATTTTAACATTACAGAATTAATTCAAGAAGTTATAAGAAAATCTAAAGTAATGTTAGAAGAAAATAATATAGATGTAAAAATAGAAATGCCTAATGAAGTTATGGTATATGCAGACGAATTTTATATAGAGCAAGTGGTGACAAATTATTTTACGAATGCAATAAAACATGCAAAAGAAATATTTAATGAGAAATATATAAAAGTGACAGTTGAAAAAAGAAAGAAGAAGAATAAAGTTAGAATTTCTATTTTTAATACAGGAGATAATATAGAAGAAGAAAACTTACAAAGAATATGGAAACGTTTCTATAAAATAGATTCTTCTAGAAACAGAGCTGATGGCGGAACAGGAATAGGATTGTCATTAGTAAAGGCAATAATGAATAATTATAATAATGACTTTGGTGTAAGAAATAAAGACACAGGAGTAGAATTTTATTTTGATTTAGATATAGAAAAATAGTAAAAAGCTCTTATTAATATAAAATATTAATAAGAGCTTTTTTGTAGTATGTAAGAGTTATCCTGTAAAAATGTCGAATAATGTCCTACGAAAAAACTTTACAAAGTAGATAAAATAATGTAATATAATAAAAATTGCAATTTTATTCATTTAGTTTTTTTCAAATAGGTGGTGGTAGCCATATGTAATTTTAGTCGTAAAAATATAATCTTAATTTCTTTTATAATTTCAGTATTAATTTTTATTTTTTTAAATCAAAAATTTTTTATTAAACAAAATCAATTTTTTGAAAATTCTTTAGAAAAAATTATTCCAGACAATGTAAATATAGAACTGGTAATGCCAAATAATAATATTTTGCAAGAGAAAGAATACGCAGAAAATAAAGAAAATTGGCAAATAGAAATTCCTAAAATTAATTTAATAGCGCCTATAGCAGAAGGAACAAGCATGAATATTATGAACAAATATGTAGGTCATTTTGAAGAAACACCTAAGAGTAATGGGAATATTGGGCTTGCAGCACATAATAGGGGATATGAAGTTAATTATTTTAATAATTTAAAATTATTATCAAAAGGAGATTTAATAATATACACTTATAATGGAGAGATAAGTAAATACACTGTAAATGAAATTGGAATTATAAAAGATACGGACTGGAGTAAATTACAAGAGAGTAAACAAGATAAATTAACATTAATAACATGTTTAGAAAATAAGCCAGAATATAGAAGATATGTACAGGCAATAAAATGTAAAGGAGATAATGAATGAAAAGATTAATTACAAAACTTATAATTGTATTTACTATTGTAACATGTATATTAAATATAGTTACAATAAAAACATTTGCTAATATAGATAAAAAAGATTTATATTCCAAAGGAGATTGTGGTAGATTATTAAAAAAGGGAGATACTGTAGTAAAAACATATATTGTTGTATATAACCAAAATGGTAAAGAATATCCTGCATATTGTTTAGACAAAAACAAAGCAGGTGTAGATGACAATATCAGTTATGATGTAACATTAGATGGCGTTATAAAAAATGTATACATATGGAAAGCGATAACAAATGGATATCCATATAAAACACCAGAAGAAATGGGATGCAATACAGTAGGAGAAGCCTTTATGGCAACTAAGATGGCTGTATATTCAGTTTTATATAATTATACAATAAACGATTTTTCACCTATAGGAGAAGCAGGGACTAGAACATGGAATGCCTTAAATAATATTTTATTAAAAGTAAATGATGGAGAGAATACACAAATATCATCAAATTTAAATATAGTAGAAGAAAGCACAGAATGGAAAGAAAATGCTAATATGCCAGGATGTATAAGCAAAGATTTTTATATTAAACCAGATGGTCCAATGAATACATATAATGTAGTAAAAGAAAAAGTAACAGAAGGTACAATAATTACAGATTTAAACGATACACCAAGACAAGAGTTTAAATCTAACGAAAAATTTAGAGTAACAATGCCGATAAACGAGCTAAGTGATGGTGGAAATATGAAAATAAAAGCTTTTGGAAATGTAGAAACAAAGCCAATCTTTATAGGAAGAGCTTCAAATACTAATAATCAAGATTATGCAATAACAGGTATTACTTACGAAAATGGTTCTGGAGAAAAAATGGTTTACTATGAAAAAAATAAAACAAAAATAAAAATAGTAAAAAAAGACGAAACAGGAAAAAAAGCTTTAGAAAATGCAATATTCCAATTATTAGATAAAGACAAGAAAGTTGTTATTTCGGAAATTAAAACAAATGAACGAGGAGAAGCAATACTAGAAAATGTATTACCAGGTACATATTATATAAAGGAAATACAAGCCCCAACAGGATATATTTTATATAATGGTTATATCGAAATAACGCCTAAATTTAACGAAGAATTAACAATTACAATAAAGAATACAAAAGAAGAAATTCCAAATATAGAAATAACAGAGAACAATTTAGAAGTAAAAAATGCTATAAAGAAATTACCAAAAACAGGAATGTAAAAAATATATAGAATTATAACTTTGAAAATATAGAGTGTCAAAAGGATACATTTTTTAAAAAGTATGACATATGTTTGCTAACCTACAGTTAGCTTTAAAATAGATAGGTAAATTTCATTGACAGATATTGCCCAAAACTATATAATTATGTAGAACTTGACTATAAAAACAAAAGATGGGAAATATTCAAATAGGAGGATATTTGTAATGAAATTTCAAGAGAAAAAAGATAATAAAAAATTAAAACAAATAAGCGCAATTGTAATAATAGCAATTATAATAATTGTTGCAATAGTAGGAATAATAGTAGCGCTAAACAAAAGTAAAGAGAATTACGAAGTAGAAAAAATAGCAAGTGAAGATATAAATTACTATAAAATAATGAGCAATGGAAAGTCTGGTATTATAGACAAAACGGGAAAAATAATTATAGAGCCTAAATACAATACAATAAAATTGCCAAATCCTAAAGAACCAATATTTATATGTGTATATGACTATAATGCTACTTCAGGAGAGTATAAAACAAAAGTATTAAATGAAAAAAATGAAGAGATCTTAACAAATTACGAAAACATAAACACAATAGATATAAAAGAAATTGTAAGTAGTATTCCTTACGAAAAAACAGTATTGCAATATCAAAAAGATGGAAAATATGGAATTATAAATTTTGAAGGTAAAAGTATAATAAAACCAATGTATGAAGAAATAAAAAATATGCCATATAGAGAAGGAGAATTAATAGCAAAAAAACAAGGGAAATATGGTGTGCTAAATATAAATGGTGGTAAATTATTAGACTTTAAATATGATTATATAACAGGCGATAATTATTATAGTGAAGAAAAAAAATATGAATTAGATGGCTATATTGTAGGAATAAATAATGAACAAGGCAAAATGCAATATGGATATATAAGCAATAAGCGTGAACAAATTTTAAATGTTGAATTTGATAAAATATATAGAATGAATGATATAAAAGATGATGAGAATATATATTTGTTAGCAGAGAAAGATGGAAAAAGACAATTATATAAAAATAATAAAATACTATTAGATAACAACTACCAATCAATAAATTATAGTGAAGACAGCAAACTATTAATTTTACAAAAAGATAATAAATATGGTGTAACAGATTTAAATGGAAAACAAATTTTAAGTGTAGATTACGAGCAAATTAGAATTCCAGGCAACTATATAATAGCTGTTAAAGATGGGAAACAAATAATCTTTGATTTAGCAGGAACACAAAAAGACAATTTAGCATATACAAACATATTAAAGACAGAAAATGAAAATTATAGTGTAACCGTTGATAAAAATGATAAATATGGTGTAATTAATAAAGAAGGAGATATTTTAATAGAAAATAAATATAATTATATACAATATTTATATGATAATTATTTTATTGTAGGTGGAGAAACAGGAAAATCTGGAATAATAAATGAAAAAGGTGAGGAAATACTACCTATAAAATATGAAGTAATACAAAAGTTAGACAAAAACGATATTGTTCAAGCAATGATTGGAAATGTATTAGAACTGTACAGTAAAGACATGAAAAATATAGTTTCAATGGAAAATGGAAAACTGGAAATAAATGATGAATATATAAAAGTTTACTCAAGTAATCAGACAACATATGTTAGCAACGATGGAACTTTAAAGACAAATTTCGAAATATTTGATAATAATATTTTTGCTTCTGAAAGGGAAGGAAAATGGGGATTTGTAGATAAAGATAATAATGTTGTAGTAGATTACCAATATGATAAAGTTACAGAAGTAAACGAATTAGGATTTGCTGGAATAAAGAAAGATGGAAAATGGGGAGTTATAGATGGAAAAGCAAATATAATTCTTGAGCCTACTTATAAAATTCCAGAGCAAAACGGAGAACCTTATTTTATAGGAAAATACTATAAAGTTATTTCTGGATACGAAACAGAGTACTTTACAGATGATATAAATGAATAATAAAAATTACAAAAGATAATAGGGCGAAGAGTCGCCCTATTATCAAATTTAAGAAAGAGGGAATAAAAAATGTACCAACAATTAGGAATATCAGAAAGAGTAGAATTATTAGCTAAGAAGGCAGAAAATGAATTAAAGGATGAATTTAATAAAGTTGATAGAGTATGTGAAATAAATAGTATAAAAGTCTTAAAAGCATTTCAAGATAACAACTTATCAGAAATACATTTTGGAACTACTACAGGATATGGATATAGTGACATAGGAAGAGATACTATAGAAAAAATATATTCAAAAATTTTTAAAGCGGAAGATAGTTTGGTTAGAAACCAATTTATTTCTGGTACACATGCTTTAACAGTAACGTTATTTGGACTATTAAGACCAAATGATACATTATTAAGTATTACTGGAACACCATATGATACATTACATGAAGTTATAGGAATAAAAGAAAATGAAAGTTCTTTAAAAGCATTTGGAATAAATTATGAAGAAATAGATTTAATAGATAATGATTTTAATTATAAAAAAATACAAGAAACTCTAGAGAAAAAGAAAATAAAACTTATAGAGATTCAAAGATCAAAGGGATATTCAACAAGAAAGACGATTAATATAGAAAAACTAGAAAAAGTAGTAAAAGCAATAAGAGAAGTAGACAAAGATGTAATAATAATGGTAGATAATTGTTATTGTGAATTTACAGGAGAAAAAGAACCAATAGAAGTTGGTGCAGATATTGCAGTAGGTTCACTTATAAAAAATTTAGGTGCAGGAATAGCAACAAATGGTGCATATGTAGTAGGAAAAGAAAAATTAATTAAGCTAGTTGCAGAAAGGTTAACTGCTCCAGGAGAGGGAAAGGAAGTAGGACCTTCTTTAGGAGCAAACAAACAATTTTTAGAAGGTTTATTTTTTGCACCAAGTGTTGTTGCAAGTAGTTTAAAAACAGCTATATTAACTAGTAAAATAATAGAAGAGCTTGGATATAAAGCAGAGCCAAGATATTTTGAAGAAAGAGCAGACATAGTGCAAAATATAGAATTTGGGAATGCAGAAGACCTTATAAAATATTGCCAAGGAATACAAAAAGGTTCACCAGTAGATTCTAATTCTGTAGCTGAGCCATGGGAAATGCCTGGCTATACAGATAAAATAATTATGGCAGCAGGAGCTTTTACACAAGGATCTTCAATAGAATTATCTTGCGATGGACCAATAAGACCTCCATATATTGCATTTCAACAAGGAGGTTTAACATATCAATATGGAAAAATAGGAGTATTAAAAGCAATAGATAATTTATTAAAAAATAAATAGGAAAGATGGATAGTATGAAAGTAATAGTAATAGGTGGAGGACCAGCTGGAATGATTTCAGCAATAACTTCAGCAAAACAAGGTAATGATGTAATATTATTAGAAAAAATGAAATTATGTGGAAAAAAGTTATTAATAACGGGTAAAGGCAGATGCAATATAACAAGTAGCTTACCAATGGATAAATTTATAGAAAATATTCCAGAAAATGGCAAGTTTTTATATAGTGCATTTAAAAATTTTACCAATGACGATATAATCAATTTGTTAAAAGAAAATAATGTAAATGTAAAAGAAGAAAGAGGAAATAGGATATTTCCATGTTCTGATAAGTCATTGGATGTATTAAAAGCACTAGAAAATGAAATGAAAAGAAACAATGTAAAAGTGTTTACCGAAAGTGAAGTAAAAGAAATAAAAGTAGAAGATAACAGAGTAGAAAAAGTAATTTATTTGGATAGGAATAAGAATCAATTAAAAGAAATAAATGCTGAAAAAGTAGTATTAGCAACAGGAGGAAAAAGTTACCCACTTACTGGATCTACAGGTGACGGATACAATATTGCAAAAGCTCTTGGACATACTATAACTAAGATAAAAGGTTCTTTAATTCCATTAACAGCTAAAAATAAAGATTTAGAAATATGTAAACAAATGCAGGGGTTATCTTTAAGGAATATATCTATGAAGATAGTAAATGCAGAAAATAATAAAACAATATATGAAGATTTTGGAGAGTTATTATTTACACATTTTGGAGTGTCTGGTCCAACAATTTTAAGTTCTTCAGCGCATTTGTTAAGATATAAGAATATTGATGAATTATTAGCAAAAGAGAAAATAAAGTTACAAATAGATTTAAAACCAGCATTAAGTATAGAAAAATTAAATTTAAGATTACTTAGAGATTTTGAAAAATATAAGAATAAACAAATTATTAATGCTTTATATGACCTATTACCAAAGAAAATGATAGAACCTATTATAGAAATTACAAAAATACCAAATGAAAAAAGAATAAATGAGATAACGAAAAAAGAAAGAGAAAAATTAGTTGATACAATAAAATGCTTTGAAATTACAATAAGTGGAGTTAGACCAATAGAAGAGGCAATAGTAACAAGAGGCGGTATTAGTACTAAAGAGATAAATCCAAAAACAATGGAGTCTAAAATAATAAATGGACTATATTTTGCAGGAGAAATTATCGATGTAGATGCATATACAGGTGGATTTAATCTACAAATAGCATATTCAACAGGACATACAGCAGGGTTATAAAAATCACTTCTATAAGGAATTAATGTAAAAGATATATTATGGATTATATGTTAATTATGCGAGGAGAGTAAATGAAAAGTTATAATACTATAGAGAATGAAGAAACAAGTGAGATTTTAGAAAAGAAGTCAAAATTTATAGCTAATATAATGTATATTGATAAAGTAGAAGAGGCTGAAGCAAAATTAGAAGAGATACGAAAGAAATATTATGATGCAAGACATAATTGCTATGCATATAGAGTAATAGATAGCAATAAGAGTATAATAGATAGAAGTAGTGATGATGGAGAGCCTTCTGGTACAGCTGGATCTCCAATGTTAAATATACTAAAGAAAGAGGAATTATGTAATGTCTTAGTGGTAGTAACGAGATATTTTGGAGGAATATTACTTGGCACAGGAGGACTAGTAAGGGCTTATTCTCAAGCTACACAAGATGTAATACATAAAAGTAGAATAATATTAAAGCAAGAAGGCTATGAAGCTAGTATAGAAATAGAATATAAGGACTTCGAAAAGTTAAAATATTTTTGTAAAGTGCATGAAATAAATATAAAAGAAGTAGAATATTTGGAAAATATTATAGCGAAATTAGAGATGAAAAAAGCAAGTCAATTGTTGTTTAGGGAAAAAGAAAACTTAAATTTTGACTATTTAAGCTATAAAATTATACAAGAAAAATTTATTTAATATTAAATAATGATATTTTCAAACAAAATACAATATCTTCCATTTTTACTTGAAAATTTTTCCAAAAAGTCTTGCAAAAAATAGGAAAAGATAATATAATTTGAATTGTAAAAAATTTACAAATTTTAACAGTAGGGGGAAGAGAATTGAAAGAGAAAATTACTATATTAATTGCGGATGATAACATTGATTTTACTAGGACTTTATCAGCGCATTTGGAGAACATGGATGATATCGAAGTTGTAGGAGTAGCAAAAGATGGAAATGAAGCTTTTGAAATTATAAAAGGAACACATCCAGATATCTTATTGTTAGATGTAATAATGCCACATTTAGATGGAATTGGTGTTTTAGAAAAACTTAATGAAACTCCAATGACTAAAAAACCAATAAGTATAATGTTATCAGCAGTAGGACAAGATAAGATTACTCAACAAGCTATATCATTGGGTGCTCAATACTATGTTGTAAAACCATTTGATATAGAATTATTAATGAAGAGAATACGAGACTTAAAATATTACCAACCCTGTCAAAACAATAGTTTTATAGCAAGAGAAAATAAACCACAATACATAGACATATCTCCAGAAAATAAAAAAGATGAAAGAAACCTAGAAGCATTAGTGACAAATTTAATACATGAAGTAGGTGTACCAGCACATATAAAAGGATATCAATATTTAAGAGAAGCAATTATGATGGTAGTAAATGATATAGAAGTAATAAATCAAATAACAAAACAATTATATCCCGATATAGCAAAAAAATTCCACACAACACCAAGTAGAGTAGAACGTGCAATTCGTCATGCTATAGAAGTGGCATGGAGCAGAGGAAAAGCAGATGAAGTAGAAAATATATTTGGATATACAGTATCTGCAATAAAAGGAAAGCCAACAAATTCAGAATTTATTGCAATGATTGCTGATAAATTAAGGCTTGAATTAAAGAGTGCATAAGATTTTAGAAAAACTTAGAAGCGGAAGAGATACAAGATTGCAAAAAATAGCCACTAAACCTATAAAGGATAGGAAAATACATATAGATTTAGTAAAAAGTCCGCTACTAAACCAATAAATGAAATAGTCAAAAAACAATAAACTTTTCTTATTCATTGGTTCATGTTTTGAATATTTATAACATGAATTTTTGAAGAAGGAAGGTTTTTTTATGGAGCAAATTGATTATGATGTAGATGATTTTATTGATTATTGTGCAAGTAAGAACTTATCAACAAAAACAATAGGGAGTTATGAACAAACTTTAAGATTATTAGTACAGTATTAAAAAGATAATTATAAAGTAAAATCAGCAGGAGATACAAAGGAATTACACATTAGAGAATATATTAAATATTTAAAAGAAAGAGGAAAATATACAGTAGTAAGTAATCAGAATTCAAAGATTATTAACTTTCCAGAAAATAGAGAGGACTATGGAAAAAAGATTAGTACAACTACAATTAATAACTACATCAGAAATATTAAAGTATTTTATAACTATCTTTATGAAAATAGGTACATTATAACTAATCCGGTAGCAAGAATAAAAGAAATAAAATGTGCTAGAAAAGTAGTTGGATTTATAGATGATGAAAATTTTAATAGATTATTAAAATCATTTGATTTATCTAAGTTTCATGAATACAGAGATTATGTTGTAGCTCAACTAATTTTTGACACAGGGATGAGACTTGGAGAAACTTTAGCCATTGAAGAAACAGATATAGATTTTATAAGAAGAACTATATTATTAAGGGCAGAAATTACAAAGGGCAAAAAAGATAGATACGTATTTTTTTCTGAAGAAATGTCAAAAGTATTAAGGAGATGGATACATTATAAAGACAGATATAGGCAATCTATATATGTATTTTGTACTAATAAAGGAAAGGCTTTAAAAGTTAATAATTATGAAACTAATTTTAAAAAATATGGAGAAAGAGTTGGGTTGTCAGATATTCATCCACATATGCTAAGAAATAATTTTGCTAAAAGATTTTTAATGCAAGGTGGAGATATTTATACACTGTCAAGAATATTAGGACATTCTTCTGTAAAAGTAACAGAAGAGGCTTATTTAGATTTAGATGAAAATGATTTAAGAATAAATTATCAACGTTATTCACCATTAGCAAATCTAAAGAGAGGATAAGAGTGAATATTATGATTGTGAAAGAAAAAGATTTAAGTAAAATTATAAAAAATAATTTTCATTTAAGGACTTTATTATTAGAACTAGAAGGGATGCTTGAAGGACATATCAGCTTTATAAAATCAATATGTACATATAGCCATAAAAAAGGTATATTAAATATTTTTGAATTATTGCATAATGTAAGAATTGATATAGCTTCGCAATATAAGATAATATATAGAGAAAAAGAAAAGATTTTAGAAATTAAATTAGATAATGGTCAAAATGTGAAATTAACCGTAATAAGGTAGTAAAGCGAGAAAAAGATTAAAAGATGGAGAAAATTAGGTAATTTATTGATTTGTAATTTAAATAGAATTATTGTAAAATACTACCAACCTTTCGCTTAAAGGTAGAAAGGGGGATAGTAAACTATGACTTCATACGATTTGATTTGGCAATTGATAGATATGCTTTTAGCAGAAAAATCAAAAGCTGAAGAAACAAACGAAGACAAAGACTAGGAGTATACAATACATAGTCGGAAGTAGAAGTGAAATTGCAGTTCGCTTCTGCTTTTTTTTAGGCAAAAAAATAGTATGTGCAATTGCAGTACACATACTGATAGCAAATTGACTTCATACGATTAAAGACACATTTGCTTAAGCTACTTATATATTAGCGTAGAAACTAATAGAAGTAAAATTATTCCTCTAAGTTTTCTAATCCATATTCAATAATTTGATTAATAACACTATTAAAACTTAATTCGTTTTTTTCAGCTAATTCATTTATTTTATCAAAAGTTTTACCACTTATTCTTATAGTTCTTGTAATAGTATCATTACTTTTTTTAGATTTTTCAATTTTTAATTTTTTCATATTAATCACCTTTTATTATTATGTACAAAAATAGAATGAAAATAAGTATACAAAATGTGTACAAACACAAAACTTTGTGATATATTGTAGAAAAAATAATAAAAAGGGGGAAAAATAATGGAAAATAACGAATATGTAAGTTGTAAAAAATGCCAATGTGAAATTACAGAAAAAGAAGCTAAAAGATATAATGGATATTGTAGAAATTGTTATAAAGGTAAAGAATATATTTCAAATGATGTTAAAAAAAGAAAAAATATAGAAATAATAGGCTATGTCTTTGGAATATTAATACTAATGATTATAATTACATCTATTTTTGTAATTTATATGTCAAATGAAAAAATGGAGAAAATACATCTAAATGGATTAACTGATGAAGAAAAAGGATATGCCATTGCAGTAGCAAAAGAAGAAGTAAGAAATAACTTAAAATCTCCAAGTAGTTCAGATTTTCCTTCTAGTTCTGATGAATATACTATTACAAAAGATGGAGATACATATACAGTTAATTCATATGTGGAAGCAGACAATTCTTTTGGAACAAAATTAAAGATAAATTATATCGTTCAATTCACAATGACAGGAGAAGAAACGTATGTAGTTAATAATGTTATAAGATGAATAATATCAATACAAGATTAAAGGAGGAGTAAAATGGTAGCAAATATATTTGGATTATATATAGGAATAGATTTAGTATCAGTAATTTTTATAATACTAGAAATGATAACATTTGCTTTTGTACAAAATAAGAAAGTAAAGTATATAGGATTTTTTGTTTCATTATTAGTAAATATTTTATATGTATTACGTCCTGTTGGATATAGATTTATAATAAATATAGTAATTATTATAATAGGAATAATTTTCTTAATGAAGCAAAGAAAATTAAAACAGAAAGAAAAGGGAATATATACAAGTTATGAAAGTAGTTTAGGATTAAGAGTTATTTGTTTCTTAATTCCATTAGTTGGACTTATTATATATGCTGTTAATATAGTACAAAATCCAAAGATAGCAAAAGAATGTGGTAAAGTTTCTTTAATAGGATTTATTATTGGTTTAGTAATATCTTTAGCAACTACTTTTATAATAATATATGGATAAATAAAAAAGCACATTACAAGTAAAGTATTGTGCTTTTAATATGTTTACAGGAAACATGAGGATTAAATTTAAGCTGTTTTTTATATTGAATAGTGTAGTTCTATAACTAATAAAGCAAACTGAAAATAAAAGAAATTTAAAAGTCAATTTTATTCGGGGCTATTTTAATATTAAACGACTGTATATGCAGAGGTTAAATATCATAAAAATTATGTTCTTAAAAGTTAATAAATAGCCCCGTACATAGAAATTGTGCGATTATTATTTTGTCGAATAAATCGCACAATTTCAACGGTTAGAATAATCTTATATGGATTTTGAAGAATTTTTAATCGGGGTAACTAAAAAGAAATAAGTTAGGACATTACTTTATTTGTATATAAGAATATTAAGTAATGTCCTAATTTATATAATTAATTAGTTAATATAATAATATTTCCATCTTTGTTAGAACCTTTTCGTTGAGTTCTAATATTATGAGCTTTCAATAGTCTACCTAGTGTTGAGTAGTTTTGTTTTAGATAAATATCTGGCAAAGTTTGAATGTCAGACAAAATATCATCTTGTTTTTCTTTTGATAAGATAGTGTTTAAGTAATTATTGTTTTGTAAATAAGATAATATAATTTTTTGATTTTCTTCTTTAGTTTCAGAAGTGATTTTATCAATACTATTATCCAGTTCAATATTATCAATTTGAAAAATACCCTTTAAATATGTTACTGGGTCTTTTTTATAATTAATATAGTTATTATATTCTTCTTTGATATAATAATATTTTGCAAGATATAGTTCATACTTTTGAAGAATAATATTGTATTCTAATAAAGGATATTTTTGTTGTATATATTTTTGAAAATTATTAAAAGCTTTTAAATAATATTTTTGGTCAAAATCCAATATTTGTTTTTCTGATTTATTTCCTGTTTCTAAGAAAGAAATTTCTTGTTCTAATAAATCTGTAGGTAATGATGTAATACTAGCTTTATAATAGTTATAATTTTTATCATTTAAATAAGGTGTTTTTATTCCTGTTGCTTTATATAGAAGAATACTAGAATAAATATTAATATTTACTAATTCAAAAGATGATAGAAAATTATATTCTAGTTCAAGACTTTCTATATCTTCTTTTCTATAATGAGCTTTCGTATCATGAATAATATATAAGGTTTCTACATTTCCTCTATATCTGCCAGAAAATTGTGCAATATCTATAATATCATGTGCCTCACAGAACATAGCTGTAATATTATCATCGTTTATATTAATACCTTCTCTTATTCTTGATGTGGCAAGAACAATATTTATATTTTCTGGTAAAGTTTCTTGTTTTACAATATAATTAACTAAAAATGGCATATTATTTAAACATGATTTTAATTCGTCATTTTTGGTATTACTTTTTTCCGTTTTACAACGACTATCACTAATTATAATTCCAATAGAATTAGTATCTACATTAAAATCTTTTGTTAATTTTTTATAATAACTGTTACAAATATCAGTTACGGAATTAGCCATGTAAATCATTTTATTTTGTGAATTAGCTTGCGATAAAAGTTGAAAGGCTTTAGCTTTACTAATTACTTTTATAGATTTAGGTTTTACATTTCTACATTCATCAGTAAAATCAAAGTGTTTAAAATTTTTAAAATGCTCAAAAAATGGTAAAACATTTTTGGTAGTTGCTGATAAACAGATAATTTTTATACCATGTGCATGATAGTATTGTATTAATGAATATAAATAAAAGGCGGTATCTGTGTAGCCAGCATCTGCAATTAAAGAATGTACTTCGTCTATAACTATATATCTAAATCCTAGTTCATTTAATTTTTCTAATGCTTCAGGACTTTTAAAAAATCCTTTTAATGAATGATGAGTGATGACATAATTAGAGCCATAGTTTTTACATTCAATATAATCATTAGAAAAATTTATATCCTTTAACATTTGTTCTTTAATTAATTTTCTTGAAGTGATAAATAAAATTTTTTCAAATCCGTGCAATTCTTTGGTGAGGCAATTCTGTATCCATGTATTTTTACCAGCACCAACTCCAGCTGTTATTAATATTAAATTATTTTCATTTTCTTTGGTACCATCATAGAGTTTAGTTTCTGCATATTGTATGTAATCCCAATAGTCTTTAAAATCAGTTTTTCCTATTATTTCTTCTTTGTGTTCCTCGATTACTTCTGATAAGTATTTATTACCCATATTTTTCCAACTCCTTTTTGAGAAGATTATATCATTATTTTATATAATTAGTTAAAAAAATAAACAAATTAATTATTCGACATTTTATACCCCCCTTCCAAAATATGACAAAATGTGATATTATATATAAAAATTTAAAAGGAGATAAAAATGTTTCAAAGAATCAGAAAATTTTTAAGAACAAAAGAAAAAAATGAATCAAATAATAAACAAATCATAGAAAATTATAAAGAAGTAATAATTCCATTTTATCTAAATCAGAGGATTATTTATGATACATTAGCAATTATTAATGATGGATTTACAGAATTATATAATGTTAGTAATTCTAATAACAATTGTAATAATATTGAGGGGAATATAAACGCAAAATTAGATACATCAGGAAATCCACTTACCTTTATGAGTACCAATATTAGTGGGGATTTAAAGAGTGTAAAAAATACAGAGGAAGAAAGTAAAAAAGAGTTTAAAAAAGTACATACTCCTACATCACTATTTTCAAAAATATATGAATATTTAGAAAATTATAAAAAAATAAAAAAAATAAATAGTGAAGATGATATCAAAGAGTTACAATGTGGAGATTTTGTGGAATTTCACACAAAACTATCTATTAATACTACAGAAGAAATGTTTAGAAAAATGAGAAAAATGTGTAATATAGGAGAAATATTTACTAGTTTTGGAGATAATAGCAAACAAGTAAAAAGTTCAGAACAAATATTCAGAAATATAGGTAAGAAAATTGAAGAATTAATAAAGTATTTAGATATACAAAATGAGAGAATAAAGTATCTTACAGGGAAGATAGAAAATAAAAATATAGTAATAAAGATTGATAAGAATAATATAATAGATGCGGACTATGAACAAATAAATAATGGAAATTTCAGAATAATTGGTAAAGTTTTAGAAATCGTAAACGAGGATGAAACGGTCAGTTTAAACAGAGAAAGTGTTTTAGGACTAATAAAACAAGAAGGCTTAAATCCAATAAAGGAAGCTTTTAAAGCATTAGGAGATACAATGTTTGATGTCCCAGAAGAAATTATTGATGAGATAAAAGGAAAAACTATTATTGTTATTCCAATTGTTATAGGAATATAAGAGGGAAACAGAATTATGTTTATAGAAAAAATCAAATTAAAAAATTTTAAAAAATTCAAAGGTGAACATACAATTGATTTTAATGAAGATATTAATGTATTAATAGGGGATAATGAAGCTGGTAAAAGTAGTATCCTTACATCATTAGATATTGTATTAAGTGGAAGTCAAATAAAAATTGATACCTTGGGATTGGAAAATTTATTTAATGCAGATGTAATAAAAGATTTTTTGAATGGAAATAAAAGATTTAAAGATTTACCTGAACTATACATAGAAGTTTATCTAAATGATACGGGAAATTCTGATTTGAATGGTGAAATCTATTCAGAAGGCAAAAATATTCCAAGGGATGGGTTGAGATTTGAATGTATACCAGATGATGAATATGCTATAGAAATAAGTAAAATTATACAAGAAGATACTCCAATATTTCCATTTGAATATTATAAGTGTAGTTTTAGAACATTCGCAAAAATTCCATACAATGGATATAGAAAATACTTAAAGCATATTCTTATAGATAATTCTTTAATTAATAATGAATATGCTATGAGAGAATATACAATTTCTTTATATAAGTCATATACAAATGATAAAATTAGAAATAATCACAAAATGGAGTATAGAAGATTAAAAAATAGTTTTAAAAATGATACATTAAGAGATTTTAATCAAGATTTAAAAAGTATCAAATTTGGATTAAATAATAATAATAAATTTAATTTGGAGAATAGTCTTGCAATATATGAAAATGATATAAATATTCTAAATAAAGGTGCAGGTAGTCAATGTATGATAAAAACAGAATATGCACTAAACAAACAAATTGATAATATAGATGTGATTTTGATTGAAGAACCTGAAAATCATTTGAGTTATTTGAATATGAAAAAATTATTGAATAATATTATTCAATCTTCGAAAAAACAAATATTTGTAACAACACATAGTAGTATGATATGTTCGAGATTGAATTTAAAAAAAGTGATTTGCTTGAATAGTAATAGTATAAATACAATTGATTTTAATAGTATAACAGAAGAAACAGCAGATTATTTTATGAAATCGCCTTCAAATGATATATTGAGATTTATACTATCCCAAAAGGCTATTTTAGTAGAAGGTGCTGCTGAATATATTTTAATGGAAAAATTTTACGAAATGACAGAAAAAGAAAAAATTGATAATAAAGGAATAAGTATAATTGCAGTTAATGGATTAAGTTTTTGTAGATATTTAGAGATAGCAAATAAATTAAGCATAAAAGTAGCAGTTATAACAGATAATGATGGGGATTATAAGAAAAATATTATTGAAAAATATTCACAATACAAAAAATGTAAAAATATAAATGTTTTCTCAGACGACAACAATGAGAAGAAGACTTTTGAAATCTGTTTATATGAAAATAATATTGATTATATAAAAAGTAAAAACATTACTACAAGCAAGGATACACAAAAATTTATGCTTAATAATAAATCAGAAAATGCATATAGAATATTAAAGGAATTAGAAAAAGAAAATGGCGAAGAGGGATTTAGGATACCTGATTATATAGTGAGGGCTATAAAATGGATAAAAGATTAATATTAGCAGTAGCAGGAGCGGGAAAAACAACATATCTAATTGAGCAACTTAATGAAATAGAACAATTTATTATTATAACATATACTCTCAACAATTATAATTCAATTAGAAATGCTATAATTGAAAAATTCAGCTATATTCCAAAAAATATAAAAATATATACTTATTTTTCATTTTTATATAATTTCTGTTATAAACCTTTTGAGAGGAATTTTAATAGTAAAGGATTATTATATGGAAAAATACCTGAAAAGAAAGCAAAATCAAGCCAATTATCATATTATATAAATCAAATGTCTAAGAAAGTCTATGCAGCGAGATTATCAAAATTATGTAATGATAATATCATGGAGAAAATAATAAATAGAGTAGAAAAATATTTTCAATATTTATATATAGATGAAATACAAGATTTTGCGGGACATGATTTTAATTTTATTAAAAGTCTAGAAAAATGCAATATAAATATTTTATATGTAGGAGACTATTATCAACACTCTTTTGATACAAGTAGGGATGGAAATGTCAATAAGAATATTTTTAGTTCATATGAACAATATATTGCTAAATTAAGTAATAATATTTTATTAGTAGATGATAAGAGCTTAATAAAAAGTAGAAGATGCACCAATACTATATGTGATTTTATCAGAGATAAAATTGGTATAGAAATATATTCATATGAAAATAGAGAAAGTGTGATAAAAGAGATAAAAGAAAAAGATAAAATTGAAGAAATAATGAAAAATGATGAGATTATAAAATTGTTTTATAGAAATAGTAATAAATATATAGGACATACAGACAATTGGGGAGACTGTAAAGGAAAAACATACAATGACATATGTGTTATTTTAAATGATAAGACATACAAACTATTTCAAAACAATAGATTAAACGAATTAGCTTCAATAAGTAAAAATAAATTTTATGTGGCATGTACTCGTACTAGAAATAATTTATTTTTTATTTCAGAGAAAGAAGTAGGAAAATATAAGAAATAGATGGATAACCATTTATTGGCCTGTCAATGATTTTTGAAAATGTCCCAAATTTTTTTTAAACATAAGCCCTAAAAAATAATTTTTTTAGGATTGTTTTTTAAGAAACTTCTTCTAATTCCTTTTGAATTTTAGCAAATTGTTTTTCAGCAAATTTTTCAAATGATTGTCTTTTCCATGGATGTATCATTCTTGGTATGTAAATCTTTTTAGGTTCTTGTGGTAAGACCTCGTCAAAATTTACAGAACTTGCTTGAAATTTAGGTATTTCTTCAAGAGCAAATATACTATCTTCTACAGTAGCATATAGTTTTTTATCAAAAGCTTCAATTACCATACATTTTGTACCTTGACCAAAATATATTGGTGTTCCTACAGAATTTACTAGTCTGTAATATTTTCTTTTAAAGCAAATAGCATGACCTCTATCAACTATTCTTCTAGATAAAACAGCTAAAGTTAAATTAATTTTTTGTGTACTAGGTTGCTTTTCAAAGACAGATTTGGTATTATCAATACATAGGGCAAACTTAGAATTGTATTTGTCTAGGAAAACAGGTAGGAAGTTGTTAGCTTCCTCAATAGTAGTAATGTTAGCTAATCTTAGTTCAGATATTAACCTAGTTTGTAGCGTTCCAAAAAGTCGTTCAATACGAGGTTTAAATTCAGGTGTGCTACTAGTTTGAATGCTGGTGCCTAATTGTGAGCAGGCATAAGCAAATTGTGTAAAGGTATTATCTTCATCAGAGGTAGTACCTTTTCTGTTGTATTCAAAAACAGTTCTTTTGTCAGCTTTAAATAGATAAGGAATACCATATTTAGTTAAAATTTGGTAATAAATATTGTAGTAGCCGTTAAGTGTTTCTTGTTTATCAAAGTATGCGGCAAGTACTTGCCCGGTAGAATCATCAATAGCAGCATGAAGAGCAGTTTTAGTATTACCAAACCAAAGATGAATAGAAGCATCGATCTGGACTTCTTCACCGAAAAATATACATCTAGGTTGTCTAGGATGGGCATCTTCAACAGAAACAATATATGATTGAATTTTAGCAATTTCCTTTTTAGAGGTAGCTTGTTTTTTCTGCACAAGTAATTGCTTTTTAATATTTTTTCTAGTTACTTTATGAGTTTTAGGAGAGAGAATATATCTTTCTCTAAGAATTTGACCAACTTCTGCAACAGATAAATGAATATTTTCTCTTTCGTCTAAAAACTCCGTAAATTGTGTATAAGTACAATCGAAATATTTAGTATTGTATAAATCTTCAATTTGTTTTTTATCATCATCAGATAAAGCATGAAATGGTTTTCTGCCACGATTACCATGAATGAAGAACTGTTTACCAAATTCTTTGTAACCAGCAATTAACCTATTAATTTGTCTTTCGGTAAGTTTTAGTTTGTTAGCAGCACGTTTTTTGTTTCCATTAGTTTCAACTAACTTTTTAATAACGTCATATTTTTCTTGTTCTTTCAATGTCAACACAACCTTTCTCATAAGTTCCCCCTTAAATTAAAGATAAAACAATTATATCATTTAGGAGAACAAATATTTTTTTGTTGGGACATTTTCCTATTTCATTACTTAAGACATTATCATATTTCATTCATAGAAATAGATGGATAACCATTTATTGGCCTTGTTTTAACCATGAAAATGAGATAAAATAAAGCTATAAATAAACAAAACATAAACCAATAAAGATTAAGACTATTGTAAAAATTGGTTGGGTTTAGCAGTAAACATAAATTCCATACAACACCAAGTAGAGTAGAAAGAGCGATTCGTCATGCAATCGAAGTGGCTTGGGGAAGAGGTCAAACGGATACAGTAGAAAACATATTCGGCTATACAGTATCAGCAGTAAAAGGTAAGCCAACAAATTCAGAATTTATAGCAATGATAGCTGATAAATTAAGGCTTGAATTAAAGAGTGCATAAGATTTTAGAAAAACTTAGAAGCGGAAGAGATACAAGATTGCAAAAAATAGCCACTAAACCTATAAAGGATAGGAAAATACATATAGATTTAGTAAAAAGTCCGCTACTAAACCAATAAATGAAATAGTCAAAAAACAATAAACTTTTCTTATTCATTGGTTCATGTTTTGAATATTTATAACATGAATTTTTGAAGAAGGAAGGTTTTTTTGATGGCGGAACAGATCGATTATGATGTAGATGAATTTATTGTACAAGTAATAACTTATCAACAAAAAGAAGAAGCTATGAAAGCAAAACAAGAAAAGGATGAAGACTAGGTTGTATACAATACATAGTCGAAACTGAGTAGAAGCTGTGATCTGCTCTGTTTTTTAGGCAAAAAAATAGTATGTGCAATTGCAGTACACATACTGATAGCAAATTGACTTCATACGATTAAAGACACATTTGCTTAAGCTACTTATATATTAGCGTAGAAACTAATAGAAGTAAAATTATTCCTCTAAGTTTTCTAATCCATATTCAATAATTTGATTAATAACACTATTAAAACTTAATTCGTTTTTTTCAGCCAATTCAATTATTTTATCAAAAGTTTTACCACTTATTCTTATAGTTCTTGTAATAGTATCGTTGCCTTTTTTAGCTTTTTCTATTTTTAATTTGTTCATTTTTATCACCTGTTATTATTATGTACAAAAAGTAATTTAAAATAAGTGTACTTAAATGTGTACAAAAATAAAAATTTGTGATATAGTGTAGAAAAATAATAAAAGGAGGGGGAAAGATGTGAAAAAACATCAAAAAGAAAAATATGAGGAAGCTGAAAAATATTGTGAAGAAAAAGATTATAAAAAGGCATTACCAATATATATAGAATTAAATAATAATTATGCTGATTTAACAGAAGAAATAACAGCAACTAAGAGTGAATTGAAAAAAATAATTTTAGAACAAGTAAATAAGTTAAAAGGAGAAAATAATTATTCTGAAGCTATAAAAGTTATAGAAGAAATTAAAGATTTTTATAAGGAAGATGAAGAAATCTCAAAATTATTGTCGGAAATTAGTAAGTTAAAGCAAAATAAAGAAAAAGAAGAAAAAGAAAAACAGAAAGTAGAAGAAATAAAATCATCTATTAAAGTAACAAGAGTATGGACTGCTACTCCAAATTCAGCAGGTGGAGTAGATTTATATATCAATTGGAAAAATTTATCAGATAAAGTAATAAAATATGCTTATTTTACAGTAGTTCCATATAATTCTGTAAATGATATTGTAACATGTACAATAAGAGATTATGCTGATTTTCAAGCGCAAGCTGATAACGGACCATATAATAAAGGACAAGGAACAAATGGTACCGGATATTATTGGGAAAATGCTTGGTATAACCATAGCATAAAAGGTGCAAAATTAAAAAGTGTCAGAATTATATATATGGATGGAACAAGTTTAGATATACCAGAAAAATATATTGAATATATAAAATAGATAATAAAAATGGAGGTAAAAAATGAAGAATAAAAAGATTAAAATATTAGTAGGAATAATTTTAGTTATTATAGTGATTGCTATAACAATATTAGTAGCAATAATGCCTAATATACAATTAAATAAAGCAGTAGAATATTTAAAGGATGGAAAATATAAAGAAGCATATACTTATATAAATGATAAAAATATTGAAAAAAATAAAACGATTATAAGAGAACTGAATACTATTATATTTTGTGATAGGGCTAGTGCTGGAATAAATAAAATTACTGAAATTGTAAAAAAATGTACAGATATTATAAATAAAGTTGATATGAATAATATAGATTACAGTTTAGATGACAATATTAATATTTATGTAGAAACTTTAGATGATTATATTTCATTAGAAGATGAATTATCAAAAGATATGATATCAAGTGAGCTAGGAGAAACTTATGATTTATATTTTAGTATTATAAAATATATGAGAGAGAATTACTATGATGTATTCAACCATATGAAAGACGAAAAATTTATTGAAGAAGCAAATGATTTAGCTAACAAGATGACGAAAATTGCAAATGATTGTTACTCATATGCAGATAACCATAAAATTCAAGCTAAAACTCAAGATATTTATAAGGAAATAAATCAATATATAGTTAAAGAGTATAATATAACAATGTTTATAAGAAAAATAAGAAATTTAAAATTATAAATAAAATTGCAAAAGTAAAATAGAATTAAAAAAAAGCTGTACATTGTAATACAACTATAGTATAATACAAAAGAATTTAATTTTTAGACGGTTTTACTCTTTTTTGAAAGTAGATTATCTACAAATATAATTCAAATATTAAGAAAAGGAGGAAAACTGTAATGAGTGACAAAACAATCATTTGTAAAGACTGTAACAAAGAGTTTATTTTTACAGAAGGAGAACAAGCTTTTTATGCAGAAAAAGGATTTGAAAACGAACCAGTAAGATGTCCAGACTGCAGAAAAAAAAGAAAAAATAATCAAAGAAAAACTTGGTAATAAAACATTAAAATAACTTCAAGATTAAAATTGAAGTTATTTTTGTTTTTAGAAAACTCATATATATGTACTAAACACCAAAATGTTCTATTTTACTACATATCTTGGAGAAGTTTTTGTGGAAATAATTTGTAGTTAATGTCGTATTTTAAAATGGATTTGACACTTGTATGTTTTGACAATATAATTTAATAGTCTTATAAAAATATGGGGGATGAGGATATGTGGTTGATATTTGCGACAATAACAATTTTACTATGGGGAGCATCAGAAACGATATTTAAAAAAGTTTCTACAGCAGAAAAACATAGTGTATTAAAGTTAATCTCATATAATGGTATAATTTTGGGAATATGTGCAATAATTTTTATGGTAATTACAAAAACTCAAATAAATTCTCAAATAATAAAAACATATCTACCAGTAGCGCTAATATATATTGCATCAATGTTTTGCACATACAAAGCGATGACTCTTGTAAAAGTTTCAATTTTATCACCATTACAAAATTCATCTTGTGCAATAACAACAATATTGTGTATATTTTTACTAAAACAAGAAGTAGGAATACCACAAATAATATCTATTGCAGTAATTATAATAGTGATGATTTTACTATCAATAAATAAAGATGAAGTTTTGCGCTTAGAATCAGGAGATAAAGAAGCAGATGAAAAAAACGCAAAAAGAGCATATTTATTATACTTAAAAGGAATTGCATTTGCACTTGGATATTGGTTATTAGATGGAATTGGCTCATTTATGGATGACTATACATTAGAAGCTGATTTATCAGCAGAACAAGTAATTATAACATATTCTTTTATATATGCAGTAATAGGAATTATTTGTGCAATTATAGTAAAGAACAAAGAAAAAGGTTATAAATATATAGATATAAAAAATAATAAATTAAAATTATTAGGAACTTTACTAGAAACAGCTGGACAGTATACATATATTTATGCGTTTGCATTTGGAGATGCTGCTATAGCTTCACCATATATTGCAGCATATAGTATAGTAACTGTTATATTATCTAGAATTTTCTTAAAAGAGAAATTAAAAAAGAAACAATATATATTAATAGGAATAATATTATTAGCATTAGTAATACTTTCAATATAATCTTATTTAAAAATTTTTAGTAACACGTAAAATTATGAATAATAATATATTAAAGGAAAGAGCATCTTATACTATAAAATGTATAAGATGCTCTTTGAGGTATTGAAATTATTCTCTTTTTCCGAAACTAGAAATAGAATTGAACTGTTCTAATGTTTCGCAATACTTGGTAAAAAGAGTTTCGTCGTTTGGAGGGATTACTGCTATATTAAGTAAGGTTTTTCCGTTCAAAATTCCCATAGTAAATACGAAATTTGCTAATCCTAATGAATGCAGATAATTGAATTTACTACAAAAAATAGGAATCTTTAAGCTTTCAATCTGTCTAACTACAAGAAATTGAACAGAAACTGTAATCTGTCTTCCGATGGCAGATACTGAAAGTAGATTATTTGATATAGTTAAAAGTTTTTTGATTCTAACTATATTTAATAATTCCAGTATAGGTTCTAATTCATTAAAAGGTTTCATGAGAGATATTATAAAACTTTCCTCATCGATATCAATGCACGTATCATTTGTTTTATATTCAGAAGAGCATTTATAACTCTCTTGAAGTGATATGATAAATTGCTGTGATGACTCCTCATATTCAAAACTTGGAATACATTCTCTAAAAAGTGCATTCCATGCTAAGAGTACGTTTACATCGATTTCGGAAGAGATTTTTAAAGAAACCTCAAATGAAGGAAAAGAGTCTCTGGATCTGTACACATATATAGAAAGCCTATCTTGTGTAACTTTAAAATTGAAACCATTTTTTACATGTGGATTTGCCAAGACATTTAATGCCTTACAGATTGCAAATATAACCGTTGTGTCCTCCTCAGATATTTTTAACCGAAGTTCTTTTGTATTAGCCATAGTATATACCTCCTTTTTCTACTTAACCTAATGGCATACTTTTAGTATACTACAAAAAGCAAAGAAAGTAAACATAAAGTGAAAAGTAGTTAAAGTGAAGAGATTTTAAATATATTAAATAATTTGTAGGAAATAAAAGTTAAAAATCTTTGATTAATTGTAAAAAAAGTGATATACTAAGCAAGAAAAAAATTACCTAGGAGGTATAAGGAATGTTGAGAAAAAAAGGAACACAACTGTGTTACACGACTTGTGAAGAAAATGGTTCTATGCAACTAACCATTTTATCAAAAGGTCAAAAAAGAGAAGAAAAAGACATTTTTTTGGAAGGAATGATCCGGTTAAGTACGACTTTAGACTATCTGGTTGATAAAAATGCTAAAAAATATGTATGTTATATGCAATATACAACCAGATGTAAGAAGGCAGAAGAAAAGGAAGACGTATTCCACAATTATGACGCCAACAATCCTATACATATGGGATGGTCTAGGACAGTTCCTAAAATAGGAAAAAATATCATTGTTTATGGATTATCTTCAAAAGATATAAACAATGAAATAGTAACAGGTAAAATAGCTGAAGAGAAGCCTGCATGTTTTACGGTAAACTCTATAGTATACCATTATGAAAATGTTTATGTATGCGATGTTGATTCCAAAATGATTTTAGCTGTTGAAGTTGTAAAATAATAAAAATGCTTTTGCAATACGTGTAGAATATATTATAACTGCACAAAGATAAAAAAAGTAAGAGTCCCAGAAGAAGAAATTTCTGGGACTCTATTATGTAAGAATAATTTGAATCGGGATTTTAAGAAAGCAAATCCTATGTCAATTCCGAAACATATATAATATTATTATTAATAAAAAATTAAGAAAATCTAAATTGATATAGAAATAATGAAGTGATATAATTTTAAAAAAATTGAAAAGAGTGAAAAAGGTGGAAAGATATAATCCAGATTATAAAAGTGGTTTAAATTATAAACAAGTAAATAAAAGAAAAGAAGAAAATTTGATTAATATAGATACAACAGTAAAAACTAAAAGTGTAAAATCAATTATTGTGTCAAATTTTTTTACATTGTTTAATATAATGAATTTTATATTGGCATTATTAATATTTTTTGTAGGGGCTTATAAAAATTTATTATTTATAATAATTGTAATATTAAATACTCTTATTAGTACAATTCAGGAGATTTATTCTAAAAAAACAATAGACAAACTATCACTATTAGCACAAACAAAGGCAAATGTAATAAGAGATGGAAAGAAAGAAAAAATTAGTAATTTTGAATTAGTGTTAGATGATGTAATAGAACTAAATGCAGGAGATCAAATTCCTACAGATAGTGTTATTTTGAACGGTAAGATAGAAGTAAATGAAGCTCTATTAACAGGAGAACCAGATAATATAGAAAAAGGTGAAGGAGATAGATTACTATCTGGAAGTTATTTAGTTAGTGGAAAATGTTTTGCTAAAGTAGAGCATATTGGTAAAGAAAATTATGTAGCTAAGATATCTAATGAGGCAAAGTCTAAAAGAAAAGTAAATTCAGAGATAATGAATTCTCTAAATAAGATAATAAAAATAATTTCTTTTGTAATAATTCCAGTAGGAATATTGCTATTTTTTAATCAATTAGATTTACAAGGTAGTGATTTTAAACAGGCAATAGTTAGTACAGTTGCTGCCTTAATTGGTATGATACCAGAAGGGTTAGTATTATTAACGAGTACGGTTTTAGCAGTTAGTGTAACTAGATTGGCTAAAAAAAAGGTATTAGTACAAGAATTATATTGTATAGAAACACTTGCAAGAGTAGATGTATTATGTTTAGATAAAACAGGAACGATTACAGAAGGAAAAATGAGTGTAGATAAAATAATTCCAGCAAATAATTACACAGAGAAAGACGTTCAAGAGATATTAGAGATATTAGGAACATATTCAGAAGATAAGAATTCGACAATAGAAGCGATAAGGGCAAAATTTAAGACAAATAAAAAGTTAACAGTGAAAGAAAGCATGCCATTTAAATCTTCTAATAAATGGTCTGGAATTAGTCTAGAAGATGCAACTTATATATTAGGTGCACCAGAAGTTATAAGTAAGAATAAACAAGAAGTAGAAAAATATATATCTGAATATAGAGTTGTTGCAATAGGTAAAAGTGCAGAAAGATTAAATAATAAATTACCAGAAAAAATAGAAATTATAGGATATGTGCTAATATCTGATATAATTCGTAAAAATTCTAAAGAAATATTAAGTTATTTTGAAAAACAAGGTGTGGAGATAAAATTAATTTCTGGCGATAACCCAATAACAGTTTCTAATATAGCAAAGAAAGCTGGAGTAAAAGACTATACCAATTATATTGATGCTAGAACTTTAAAGACAGATGAGGAAATAAGGGAAGCTGCTATAAAATACACAATATTTGGAAGAGTAACTCCCGAGCAGAAAAAACAAATTATACTTGCATTAAAAGAAAAGAAACATACAGTTGCTATGACAGGCGATGGGGTAAATGATGTATCAGCATTAAAAAATGCAGATTGTAGTATAACTGTTGCAAATGGAAGTGATGCAGCAAGAAATGTATCACAATTAGTATTATTAGATTCAGATTTTAAGTCGATGCCTAATATTGTAGATGAAGGAAGAAGAACAATAAATAATATACAAAGGTCTGCTACATTATTTTTAGTAAAGACAATATATGCAACAATTCTTGCTATATTATTTGTATTTGTAAATATGCCATATCCATTTATTCCAATCCAATTAACTTTAATAAATTTAGTTGTAACAGGAATACCATCTGTAATTTTAGCATTGGAGCCAAATAAAGACAGAATAAAAGGTAAATTTATAATAAATATAATAAAAAGAGCTTTACCAACTGCACTAACTGTAGTTACAAATATAATTATTATAGGAATAATTAGTAAAATATATAATATAGATGAAACTAACTATTCTAGTGTTTGTGTTGTTGTAACAGCAATAACAGGATTTATTTTATTATTTAAAATATCTAGACCATTGAATCTAAGTAGGGCTATATTATTCATAGGAGTGATTACAATTTTTGTAGTAGGAATCACATTATTCAAAGGTATATTTAGTATAAGTTTAGATTTAAGTAACATTATACCAATAATAATTTTAGGAATTGCTTCTATTTTTGTTGGAATAATATATAATGTTATTTCTAATAAGATTTTTAAAAAAGTAGAGAAGAGGATAGCAAATGATTAATAAAGAAGAGGTTATACAAAATGCAGATAATAAAGAGCTTATATTAAAAGCGATAGAAGAGGATGCAACATTAATAGAGTTTGCAAGTGACGAAATAAGAGATAATAAAGAAATTATGTTAGAAGCAATTAAAAGAAATGGAGAAGTATTAGAATTTGCAAGTGACAGATTGAAAGCAGATAAGGAAGTTGTGCTTACAGCAGTAAAAGAAGTAGGTTGGGTTGTGTGCTATGCATCAGAGGAACTAAAAGCAGATAAAGAAATAATTTTAGAAGGATGTAAAAAAGATGGACAAGTACTGTATTATTCAAGTAAAGAATTAAGAGATGATAAGGAGATAGTGCTAGAAGCTGTAAAGAATAAAGGAATAATAGTAAAATATGCAAGTAAAAGATTATTAGAAGACACAGAGGTTATAATAGCCGCACTAACTCAGAATAAAAAGGCAGAAATATTTATACCAATAGAATCTAGAGAAAAAGAAGAAGTAAAATTAGCATTAGCAAGTGAATAAAAAACAAACACTTATAATTTTTATAATTATAGGTGTTTATTTTTTAGAACTTTTATTAATTAGAAATTCTTAAAAATATTTTTGATAGAAAATATTGACAACTGTTATATACTGTTATATATTAAATATAACAGTAAAAGGAGAGAGAAAAAATGAATATTATTATTAGTAACAGTATTGGGGAACCGATATATGAACAAATAAAAAAAGCAATAAAAGAGGCAATATATTCTAATGAACTAAAAGAAGGAGAAATATTACCATCAGTGCGAGTATTGGCGAATGACCTAAAGATAAGCTTTTTAACGGTAAAAAAAGCTTATGATGAGTTAGAAACAGAAGGTTTTATAAAAACAATTCAAGGTAAAGGTAGCTACATATTACCTAAAAATTTAGAATTTTTAAGAGAAGAGAAATTAAAAGAGATAGAGAACAATGCAGTTGCAATTGTTAAATTATCAAAGATTTATAATATAACAGAAGAGGAAGTAATTAATTTAATTAAAATGATGTTTAAGGAGGATTTTTAATGGAGAACAATATAGAAGTTAAAAATTTAAATAAGAAATATGAAGATTTTAAATTGAAAGATATTAGTTTTAATATACCTAAGGGAAGTATAGTTGGTTTAATAGGAGAAAATGGAGCAGGAAAGACAACGACAATAAAGTCAATTTTAAATATAATAGAATCTGAAGGAAACATAACAGTTTTAGGTAAGGACATAAAAAAATATGAAAAAGAGATTAAAAGGAAAGTAGGAGTAGTATTAGATGAAAGTTTTTTATCTGAATATTTAACTCCAAAAAAAGTAAATTACATTATGAGTAGCTTTTACGAAGATTGGAATAAAGCAAGATTTGAAAATTATATAAAAGATTTTAAATTACCAGAGAATAAGATGATAAAAGATTTTTCTAGTGGAATGAAAATGAAATTAAAAATTGCAACAGCTATTGCACACAATCCAACAATATTAATATTAGATGAACCAACTAGTGGTTTAGATCCAATAGTAAGAAACGAAATATTAGATATTTTTAGAAAATTTATAGCAGAAGATGAAAATAGATCTATTTTAATTTCTAGTCATATTACAACAGACTTAGAACATATTTCAGATTATATTATGTTTATAAAAGATGGAGAGATAACACTTAATCTGCCTACTGCAGAGATTTTAGAAAATTATGGAATTGCTAAATGTGACGAAAATACCTTTAATAATATAGAAAAGCAAGATGTTAAATATTATAGAAAAGAAAAATATCAATATGAAGTGCTAGTGGATAACAAAGACATTATAAAAAGAAAATATAATATAAATACAGTAGATAAAGCCTCTATAGAGGATATAATGTTATTTTATATAAAGGGGGAAAACAAGTGAAAGAAATGTGCGGACTAATAAAAAAGGATTTACTAAATTTAGGAAGTTATAAAATATCTATTTTTATGATGCTTATATGTGTACTAATTATAGGTAGTATTGGCGAGAATACATGTACATATATTCCAATAATAATGGCGAGTATGGTAGGAATGATAGGTCTATCTACATTTAGTTATGATGAAATTTCGAAATCGGAAAATTATATTTTATCTTTACCAATTAGCAAAAAAGAAGTTATAATAGAAAAATACATTTTTTCAATAATAATCGTTATTTTAGGTGGTTTAATTGGATTTTTAATAACACCAATATTTGCAAATATTTTAAGTAATATAAGAACAGATATAAATATAAATATAGATTATAAATCTTTACTTATATCAACCTTAGGTGGAATATTGGGAATTTCATTTATAATTTCTATACAAATTCCAAGTATATATAAATGGGGAGCAGAAAAAGGAAGAATTCAAATGTTTATAATAATTTTCTTAATAATTATTATAACAGCTGGAATTGTATATGTAATATTAAAAACAGGATTTAACATTAATTTAATAGATATTAACAATTTTTTAAACAAGTTTGGAATTCCAATATTTTTAATATCTTTAATAATTATGTATTATGTTTCTTACAAAATTTCGTATAAAATTTTCCTAAATAGCAGAAAATAAAAAAAGTAAAATATATAACGTTTTATAAAAATAGCCATGGAATATAGTATTTCCATGGCTATAATAAACCTGAAATTAATATACCTAAATTGTCATGATAAATTTTATTAAATTGATTTAAAGGTAAAGGATTAGTTCCTTTTCCAACTTCTATAGTAAAGCTGGGTTTATTAAAGTTTTGAATAAACCAGTCTCTTAAACCACCAAAAGATGAAGTGTATGGAGTATCTTCAAGTTCATATCCACTAACATGTGCAAATTCTTTTGCAATCTCTAAAGAATTTTTTGGCAAAAAGTCTTTATATTTCCAATAGATTACTTCACCTTGTGAGTGAAAACACAAACATAGAGAAAAATTTTTTATTAAGATGAAATTATATATGCTTTTTGATTCTGATTCAGAGAGTGGAGAGGTTCCAGCAAAGTCCCTTGGAGAAAAACTAGAAAATCCTAAATTAGATTTAATTTTTTTACCTGTTTCCCAATCAGCGGGAAATTGAGAGTTTAAGTCCACACCATTAATATTTGCTTTCCAACCAGAAGGGAACGAAATAGAAGGAAAATTTTTAGCAATATTAGAAGCAGAAATATATACCTTAGAATCTTTACTGTAGAAATTATTAACTAAATTTATTCCATCAGGGTTAATCATAGGAATTATGTACAAAGAACAATTTTCGTATAAATATTTTGCACTATGTTCGTAAATTTTGGAATTAGAAACAAAAGCATTGCACAAATTATGTATAAATTTAATTAATAAAAGTGAAGTAATCCATTCATTAGCATGAATACCAGCAGTATACAAGACTTCTTTTTTTCCAATACCAAATTTTATGCAATATATTTCATTTTTTAGAGTAGATTTGCCAATAGAAAAAATTTTTAAAAAGTTATAATTTTGTTTAAAAGTATAAATATAATCTTTTAAATATAAATAGTCTACCATATAATCACCTAACATATTATATGAATTTGTAAATATAAAAGTTATTTTTATTGCAAAAAAAGAAAAGTATGATATAATTGCAAAATAAGAAAATTTGTTTGCAAAGGAGAAAAAAATGTTTTCATACATAAAGGGAAATTTAGAAGTAAAAAACTTAAACTATGTAGTTATAGATGTAAATGGAATTGGCTTTAAAATATTTATGTCAGAATCTGCGATACAAAGTCTAGAAGAAACAGGAAATAATGTAAAAATATATACACATATGAATGTAAAAGAAGATGATATAAGTTTATATGGTTTTATAACAAGTGAAGAATTAAGAATGTTTGAATTATTAATAGGAGTAAGTGGAGTTGGAGCTAAATCTGCAATATCTATGCTTTCATCAATCACACCATCAAAATTCGCATTAGCTGTAATTTCTAATGATGTAAAAACTCTTACAAAAATACCAGGAATAGGTCCAAAATCTGCACAAAGAATAATATTAGAATTAAAAGACAAACTAAAAACAGAAGAGGCAATACAAACAGATAATATAGAACTAAAAACAAGCATTGTAGAAAATAACAAATTAGAAGAGGCTGTTCAAGCATTAAAAGTACTAGGATATACAAGACAAGAAATAGAAAGTGTATTAGCAAAAATAGAAGTTAATACATTAACTGTAGAAGATATAATAAGAAAAGCATTAAGCTTTTTAGGAATGTAAGGTGAAAAAAATGGACTTAAGTAAACCTTTAGCATATAGAATGCGACCAACAACATTAGATGAATATGTAGGACAAGAACATATTTTAGGGAAAGACAAGATATTATATAGAACAATAAAAGCAGATAGATTATCAAGTATAATTTTATTCGGACCACCAGGGTGTGGAAAAACATCACTTGCAAGAGTAATAAGTGAAACAACTAAATACAAATTTTACAAAATAAATGCAGTTACATCTGGTGTTTCGGACATAAAAAGAGTAGTAGAAGAAACAAAAAATATGATGCTAAACCCTCAAGGCAAAAGTATATTATTTATAGACGAAATTCATAGGTTTAATAAATTGCAACAAGATGCACTATTGCCATATGTGGAAGATGGTACAGTAATATTAATAGGGGCGACAACAGAAAATCCATATTTTGAAGTTAACAAAGCTTTAATTTCGAGGTCTATGGTATTTAAATTAAATCCACTAACAAAGCAAGACATAATAAAAGTACTAAAAATGTCTTTAGAAAGAGAAGATGGACTAAAAAGCTATGACATAAAAATAGAAGATAGCACAATAGAAAAAATAGCAGATGTTGCAAATGGAGATGTAAGAACAGCACTAAACGGTTTAGAAGTTGCTGTTTTAACAACAGAAATTTCTTCAGATGGATATATTCATATAACAAATGAAATAGCAAAAGAAAGTGTCCAATCTAGAAAAGCTATATTCGATAAAAATGGTGATAGTCATTATGATAATATAAGTGCATTTATAAAATCTATGAGAGGTTCAGATCCAGATGCAACAGTGTTTTATTTAGCAAGGGCATTAAATGGTGGAGAAGATCCAGTATTTCTTGCAAGAAGAATTGTTATAGCAGCAGCAGAAGATGTAGGAATGGCAAATCCAAATGCCTTAGTTGTGGCAACATCTGCAATGCAGGCGGTACATATGGTAGGAATGCCAGAAGCAAGAATAATATTGGCAGAAGCAGCTGTATATGTTGCTACTTCTAAAAAGTCAAACGCGTCTTATTTAGCAATAAATAAAGCAATAGAAGATGTACAAAATAAAGAAACTGGAGAAATACCAATGCATATTAGAAATGCACCAGTGGAGGGAATGGAAGCATTAGGATATCACGAAGGATATTTATATCCACACGATTTTCCGGGTCATTATGTAGAGCAACAATATTTACCAGACAAAATGTTGGGAGTTAAATATTATATAAAAGATGAAAATATAGAATAATATTTTTTAAAAATGGAAAAATATTATTATGATAGTAAAAATAGTAATTGGATTTATAGCAGGTATAATAAGTGGTTTATTTGCATCTGGTGGAGGTCTAATATTAGTGCCAGCATATGTGTATATAATGAAAATGGCAGAAGAAAAAGCACGTGCAACTTCAATTTTTGCAATATTGCCAATGGTTATAGCAAGTAGTATATTTTATATTAAATTTGACAATATAAATTGGAATTTGGCATTAAAATGTGCAATAGGTGGAATAATTGGAGGAATAATAGGCGCAAAATTATTAAGCAAAATGACTCCTAAAATTTTAAAGCTTATGTTTATTATATTTTTAACATATTCTACTATCAAATTACTGTTTTAAGGTGATATATATTATAGAATTTTTAACAAGTATTGTTTCGGGAATTGTAAGTGGATTAGGTATGGGAGGAGGAACTATACTAATTCTAATTTTTACAATATTTTTAAATATTGACCAACATATTGCACAAGCAACAAATTTGATTTTTTTTATTCCAACTGCAATTATAGCTACTTACATTAATAAAAAGCAAAAATTACTAGATGTAAAAACTGGAATAATAGTAGGTATAGTGGGAGCTTTGGGAGCAGTAATAGGAGCTATAATTTCTAATAAATTAAATGCTCAAAGCTTAAGAAAATATTTTGGACTTTTTCTAATGATTATTACTATACATGAAATATATTCCTTTATAAAATTGTATATTAGCAAAAAAACAAGCAATAATAATATTAAGTAAAATATAATCGAAAAGAGGGATATATATGAAATTTATGAAAGGTATGCTTGTTGGAACATTAATTTCAGCAGGTGTTATGTATATAATGCAAGATAATGAAAATTCAAAAAAGAAAATGATAAAAAAAGGTAAACAATTTGCAAGAAAAATGGGAATGTTATAACATTCCCATTTTTTGATAAAAGTAATTTTTATATTAGCTAAAGTCTTTTTTATTTTTCACATTTATTAGGACAGCAAACAGGAGGTAATTCCTTACAACAGTCCATATCTACACCTTTTAAACAGTCTCCATCACGAGGGTCACATTTAGCACATATTTTTACATGTTTTACATTATCTACCCATAATTGTATTTCATACATTTTATTGTGACATAATGGTCCAAATACAAATTCTCCATCGCAATCTGTAAAAGTATGAGAAACAGGTCGTTTTTCTTCATGGCCATTTTCATAAACTACTTCAATTAATTTAACAACAGCATTTTGAACAGGATCTTTATAGCAATCTTTTACTATTCCAAAGATTACATTTCTATTGTCTTCAGGTAAGTTGATTTCTATATCATATTGTTTTCCATTTTCTATAACACCTTCTACATTTATAATTGGGCAAATGTTTTTATCATAATCCATAATTATTCATCCTTTCTATAATTATTTATAATATATATTATGTAAATGTACTGAAAAAGTTGAATAATAACAATATAAATAGGCATAAAAAATATATTTAAACATATAAATTATAAAAACAAAAGGAGGATTAATTATGTTTTATGTAATAAATAAGGAAAAAATAACTGCATATACAGTAACTGTGTTTACCGTTGTAGTACTGTATTTTGTAGCATCTACATATGAATATAAGGATGTAATTCCAACATCTAACATAGTAGTAAATAATATAAGTGAAAATATTATAAAATGATACAGATAAACATAAATATCCAAAAAATAACTTTTTATGTAGACAAACCCAAAAAAATATAGTATAATAGGTATATCGGAATATTCAAATAAGGAAAAGACATAAAAGGGAAACGATAGATAAAATATAATTTAATATAGGAGGAAAAAAATTGAATACGAATTATTTAGAAAATAACCATTTAGTATTGGTTGGAAAAGTTACTAGCGAAAAAAGATTTAGTCATGAAATTTATGGAGAAAGTTTTTACATATTTGACTTAGAAGTAGCACGTTTAAGTGGAAATGCAGATATTATTCCAATAACAATTTCAGAAAGACTAATATTAGAAAAAGAATTAGAAATAGGGGATCGCGTAGCGATAGAAGGGCAATTTAGATCATATAATAGCTATGAAAACGAAAAGAACAGACTAATATTAACAGTTTTTGCAAAGGACATTAAATATTTAACTGAAGAAGAAGAAAATCCTACAGAAAAGGTTTCAAACGAAGTTACTTTAGTTGGATACATTTGCAAAAAGCCAATATATCGTCAAACACCATTTGGAAGAGAAATATCAGATATTTTATTAGCAGTAAATAGAGCATATAATAAATCAGACTATATACCTGCAATTGCATGGGGAAGAAATGCAAGATTTTGCCAAAATATAGAAGTTGGAACAAAAGTAAAAATAGCAGGTAGAGTTCAATCAAGAAATTATGAGAAGAAATTTGAAGATGGAACTACACAAACAAGAACAGCATATGAAGTATCTATAAGCAGTTTAGAAATAGTAAATGAAGAAGAAGAAAATAAAGAGGTTATATAAATAAAAGTAAACTTTAAAGAAGACAATAAAGTTTCACTTTAAAATTAAAGACTAAAAAGACTATTCTTTTTAGTCTTTTTTTGTTATAATGGCAATAGCTTAAAAATAAGGAGATAAAACAAGAATGAAAGAAAAAAATAAAAAAACAATAAATAAGAAATCGGTAATATTTGATGTGCTAGCCATTATATGTATAATTCTTTTTTGTATGGCAATATCACCAGTCACAATGCAAAATGATACATATTATACAGTAAAAGTTGGAGAAACAATAGTACAAAATGGAATAGATGGAATGGACCACTTTTCGTGGCATGAAAATTTAAATTATGAATATCCTCATTGGCTATACGATGTTATTATGTATTTTATTTATAACATGGGTGGATGGACAGGAATATATATTTCTACACTCGTATTTACAAGCATACTTGGAATTATATTATATATAACAAATAAAAAAATATGTAAAAATCAGATAGTTCCATTTGTTTTAACAATTGCATCAATCTTCTTAATAAAATCATATATAGCAGCAAGAGCACAACTAGTAACTTTTATTTTATTTGTTTTAGAAGTATTTTTTATAGAAAAATTTATTAAAAATAGGAAAATTGGCTATGCACTAGGACTGCTTTCGATATCTTTATTAATAGCCAATCTACATGTAGCAGTATGGCCATTTTTCTTTGTATTATTTTTACCATACATAGCAGAGTACTTAGTTTGTGCAATTGTAGACTTAGACTTAATACTAAGATTAAAAAAATTAGCATACATAATTAAAAAGAAAATATTCTTTAAAAATGTAGAAAAAATAAAAATAATAGAAGAAAAAATAATAAATATAGATAATCAAAGAGAAAAGATAAAACAAAAAAGAGAAGAAAACAGAAAACATCCATATAAAATAAAAATAGAAAGAAATAAAAATATAAAATATTTAATATTGGTAATGTTAATTGCAGCGTTATTAGGATTGTGTACACCTCTAGGCAAAACACCATATACATATTTAATAGATACAATGCAAGGTAATACTACTAAAAATATAAATGAGCATTTACCATTAACATTAATAGACCAAAAAGATATATTAGGATTATTAATTATAGTAATAGCCTTGTTAATGTTAACAGATATAAAAATAAAATTAAGAGATTTATTTATGTTTGGAGGACTAGTAATATTAACACTAATGTCGAGAAGGCAAATTTCGATGTTAATTTTAATAGGAATGCCAATATATTGTAAATTAATACTAGCATTTTTAAAAAAATACAAATGTATGCAAGATGTAAAGCAGATCTTAAAAGAAATGACAGGATTATATGGATTTTGTATTACGCTATGTATATTCATAATTGTTTGTACAAATATATATAAACCTAAATTAGATGATAAATATGTAGATGAATCATCATACCCAGTACAAGCTTGTGATTATATTTTAGAAAATTTAGACATAAGTAATATGAGAATTTATAATGAGTATAATTATGGAAGCTATATGCTTTATATGGGAATTCCAGTATTTATAGATTCTAGAGCAGATTTATATACACCAGAATTTAATTCTGGGTGTACAGTATTTGATGACTTTTTAAACATATCAAATATAGGAACATATTATGAAAATAAATTTGAGGAATATAATATAACACATGTAATTTGCTTTAAAAATGCTAAGTTAAATATGTTTTTATCAAGAAATTATGAATATAAAGAATTATATTCAGATGATAGATTTGTAATATATGAAAGAGATGTTGCATAGGGGAGGATATATGGAAGAAAGCCAAGAAGCTAAAAATTTAACACAAAAAATTAAAGAAAGAGAAGAAATAGAAAAAGCTAATAAGAAAAAAGTATTAAAAAAAATTTTTATAATAGTATTAATATTTGTATTAATAGATCAAATAACCAAATTTATATTTATAAATAAAGATATAACTTTAATTGAAGGAATATTAAAGTTTCATACAGTACAAAACAGAGGAGGAGCATTTGGTGTAGGCCAAAACAGTACATTTTCTTTTATTATTGCTAATATAATTGTACTAGGAATAATAATAAAATTTATAAGTATGCAAGCAGAACAAATAGACAAGAAAACAGGATTTGCATTAGCTATGGTTCTGGCAGGAGGATTTAGTAATTTAATAGATAGATTATTTAAAGGATATGTAGTAGATTTTATAGATATAACAGAATTAATTAATTTCCCTAATTTTAATATTGCAGATATTCTTATTGTTATAGGCTGGGTATTATTGGCACTGTTTTTTGCAATGTATGCTAACAATGTAAGAATGGGAAAGTTAAAAAAAGAAAAGGATGATAAAAGTGGAAACATATAAAATAGGAGAGGAAAATGTTAATTGTAGAATTGACAAAGTGATACCTATTTTGAATGAGAACATTACAAGAATGGTAACACAAAAACTCTTAGAAGAAGAAAAAATACAAGTAAATGGTAAAAAGATAAAAGCTTCATATAAAGTTAAATTAAATGACGAAATAACCTTAGAAATTCCCGAGGTTAAAGAAACAGAAATATTGCCAGAAAATATAGATATAGATGTTTTATACGAAGATGAATATATAATTGTAGTAAACAAAGAAAAAGGTATGGTAGTACACCCAGCAAATGGAAATTATACAGGAACATTAGTAAATGCTTTAATGTATAGGTGCAAAGAAACATTATCTGGTATAGGTGGAGAAAAGAGACCGGGAATTGTACATAGATTGGACAAAGATACATCTGGAGTTTTAATAGTAGCTAAATGTGATAAAGCTCACTTAAATATATCTAATCAAATAAAAAATCATGAAGTAAAGAAAACATATATAGCTTTGGTTAAAGGAATTGTAAAAGATGATGAGGCTACTATAGATATGCCAATTGGTAGAAGTAAAAAAGACAGAAAAAAGATGGATATAGATAAAAATGGAAAAAATGCAATAACACATTTTAAAGTGTTAAAGAGATATCAAGGTTATACATTACTAGAAATTAATATAGAAACGGGTAGAACTCACCAAATTAGAGTGCATTTGTCAACTATAGGGTATCCAATTGTTGGAGATGTAGTATATTCAAACGGAAAAAATGAATTTAATGTGCAAGGACAAATGTTACATGCCAAAAGTATAGAATTTGTACATCCAATAACATTGAAGAAAATGAAAATAGAAGCACCATTACCAAAATATTTTAATAATATTTTAGAAGAGTTGAGAGATAGGGAATTAGATATTTGAAAATAGCATTTATAAAAATATTAAAAAATCCAGTACTAGAACAGTACTGGAAGAATCTATATAAATCTTTTTACTCCATTAAAAACAGAATAAAAAGAAAATTAAAAACATAACTTATAATAATATAATATGCATAAAAAAATAATTTATACACAAAAAGGAGAAAAAATATGGAACAAAAAAATGAAATTAGACTTCAAAAATTCTTAGCAGATAATGGTATTGCTTCTAGAAGAAAATGCGAAGAAATAATATTGCAAGGAAGAGTTAAAGTTAATGAAAAAGTTATAATAACTTTAGGAACTAAAATAAATCCATATGAAGATTTTGTAGAAGTAGATGGAAAAATTTTAAAAAGGCAAGATGATAAGATATATGTTTTATTAAATAAGCCAATAGGGTATGTAACAACAGTTAAAGACCAATTTAAACGTGATACTGTTATGGATTTATTAAAAAATATAAAAACAAGAATTGTACCAGTTGGAAGATTAGACATGTATACATCTGGAGCTCTTATATTGTCAAATGATGGGGATTTTGTTAATAAGATTACACATCCAAGTCATGAAGTAGAAAAAACATATAATGTAACTGTAAGAGGAAAAATAACAAAAGAAGAAATGAAAAAATTAGAAGAAGGTGTAGATATAGGTGATTATATAACTAAACCTGCTAAAACAAAAATATTAAAAATTGATGAAAGTAAAAATATCTCTAGGTTTCAAATTATAATTCATGAAGGAAAAAATAGGCAAGTTAGAAGAATGTGTAAAACTATTAATAAGCCAGTTCTTGCATTACATAGGTCTGCAATAGGAAAAATAAATGTAAAAAATTTAAAATTAGGTGAATATAGATTATTAACTAATAAAGAAATAGAAGAATTAATAAAATAATATTGATTATATTAAGATAAAACTATATAATAATAAAAGATTATACACAAGATAAAGGAGTAAGAAAATGAGCTATAAAAAATATATTCCATTCGATGATTCTTTAAAAGAAAATACGATAGTACAAGGAAAAGTAAAAAGTATTCAGCCATATGGAGCTTTTATAGAATTAGAAAATGGAGTAGTAGGCTTATTACATATTGAAGATATGTCTGTAGCAAGAATAAAAAGCCCATTTGATAGATTCCACATAGGTCAAGAAGTAAATGTTAAAGTAAAGAGTATAGATTCTAAAAATAATAGAATAATGTTTACATATAAAGAACTATTGGGAACATGGGAAGAGAATGCAAAACAGTTTAAAGAAGGAATGAAAGTAAAGGGAATAATAAGAAATGAAGAAGACCACAAAAATGGTATCTTTATAGAATTAAAACCTAATTTGGTAGGAATGGCTGAATACCAAGAAGGAATAGAATACGGAAAACAAGTAGATGTTTTTATAAAAAAAATTATTCCAGAGAAGAAAAAAATAAAATTAATAATATGTTAAGGAGGAGTTAAAAATGGTAGAAGATAGTCAAATAAAAGCAGAAATATCACCATTTGCAATAAGGGAAGGTGAAATAAAAGTATTTGACGGTAAAGATGGTTATGTTTCAATGAATCAAATCATAAATAAAATAAATTTAGGTCATATTACAGATATTCATTTTGAAATTTTAGAAATAGTAAATGAATTTGAATTTATTACATCAAGACAAATTTACCAATTATTACAAATAAAAGGAATAGACGTTAAGTCACAAGATAAATTAAATAAAAAATTAGAACAATTAATAAAAACTAAAATATTAACAAGATATTATTTTCATTCAGAAGATGGAAAAGGTATATATAGAATATATTGTTTAGAAAAGATGGGAAAATATTTGTTAAATTCAAGAGATATAGAATGCAAATGGCAACCAACAGATAATGTAAAACCAGTTTCATTAATTAAAAAGAGATTAGCGGGAAACCAAACATTACTTGCATATTTAAGAAAAGTAAAAGCATTTGATTCATATGTTGTAAAACCTACACTTACAGCAAAAACAATAGGAAAACAATTTAAAGCAACAGGTGGAAGTGTTAAATTAACTAAGAATAATAAATCAATTTCTTTCTTATTTGAAGTAATTAGGAGAGAGGATGATTGGAAGAATAAACTAGTAGAAAAAATGAGATTATATCAAGATTTTTATGATAACTTTATTCCAGGAGATTCTGGCTTTTCAATTATACCACAATTAATATTTATATGTGAAGATGAAAAACATACAGCAGAAGCATTTAAACTAATTGTAACAAAAGGATTAGAAATTTCTAAAATAAAATTATATTTTACAACAGATTTAAGACAGAATAAAGAATCATTAGAAGATACTTTAATCGAATTTAAACTAGATGAAGCAACAAACAAGTATAAAGTTGCAGATGTAGAATTAAGATTATTAGAAGATTAAAAAAAGTGAGTGCAATTAAAGCATTAATAAATGTGAAGAAATTGCATTCGCTTTATATAGTAGGGAAGAAAAAGAGGAAATTCTATTTAGAATTTCCTCTTTTTAAGTCTACGATTATTGCATCATCGTTATCAAATAAGAAACTTGAATCTGATGTATCTGTTTTTATTGGATCAATTTCGGCTGAATTATTACTGTCTGTAAAATCTACATTACCATAATTAAATTTTGGTTTTCTTCTTAGTCTAGAATCGGATTCATCTGAAATACCACTAGTGAATTTTTCGAAATTGAAGAATTTAACTTTTTGTTTTTCTTTATATTGCGAATCTACAAAAGCAACTTTTCCTTTACCAATTTGTAGACCACCTTTAGGATTTAGAACTTTATATGCACATTGTTTTGCTTTTAAAGAACCAAGCTTATCTGGCTTAAAGTATTCTGTCCAACCATATTCTATACCACCATATTTTTGATCATAAGTACCTTTTGCGGTATTATAGTCATTTTTATATTTCCATTTTCTCTTATTACCAAATTCCTTAGACCACCATTCTCTATCTTCCGGTGTAGCACCTCCAAATAATAATTTATTACTACAATTTGCAAGTATTGTTTGTCTATATCTTGAGTAAACTTTGCTTCCTAATTGTTCTAAGTTTTGGGCAGCAATTAAAGTACCAACACGATATTTTCTATATAAAGTAAATATTGCATCTATATCTTTACATAAGAAATCTGGAAATTCGTCTATATATAAGAAATGAGGAACTCTATTTCTTTCATTTCCTGGTCTTCTTAAAACAGAGTATTGCATTAATATTATAAAGAATAGACCAAAAGCCTTATGTGTTGCAGCACCTAAATCTCCTCTACGAGTACATACAAATGTAACTTCACCATTTTCAAGAGATTGGTCAAAGTTAATGTTATCATTACGGTTACAAAGAATATTTCTAACTCCTTCATTTCTTAAAAGATTATCTAATTGTGTAACAGCAGAATATACAAATTTTTCTGTATCTATTCTACCAGAACCGCTTCTATAAAAATTCTTTTTAAAATATGAAATTTGCATTTTATATTTTGTAGATAATTCTGGGTCATATTCCATTTTTCTACACATTTCTTCTACTAAGTCGAAGTCTGTAAGCATTTCTAACATATCTGTTAAATTAGGAAGATCACCATCATTTAATTTAGGGTACATTACTTTTAATAGTATAGATAAATTTTCTATTGCTTGACTTGTTACATTATCACGAAAAGCTTCTTCAACATCAGTATGTGTTGTATTATACATACTTTTTAAAACAGAAGAGATAGCTACAGCAGTCTTTAAAGGATCATCAAATGTAAATGGGTTAATACCAATAGAATCTGGATTATCTGGATCTATTAAATTATAAGGTATGTTAAAATTATTTGCTATTTTTATCATATTTTCTATAGATGTATAATCTGGTGAAATTGCAGTGATACCTAAGTTTTTGTATTTAATATCATCAGAAGATGAATCTATAATCATTTTTTTCATGTATGTTTTATAAATTTTTAATTTACTTTCAACAGGTTTTAACATATTTAAGTTAAAATGTTTATTTAAGAAATCATTATTAAATGGTGCTGAAAGAGTGGCAATACCAGTTTTTAAAGCAGTAAATCCCATTTCTTTTGCAGTTTCTTCAAAAAATAATTTCTTTTCAATATCTCTTGCAACCATTGGTTCTATTACCATTGTAGTTTTACCAGTTCCAGAAGGACCAACAACTAAGGTTGATTCAAATCTTTTATCTTCGGCAATTTTAACAGGTTTACCAAGTTCTGAGTCTGTACAAATTATATTTTCGCAAGTATATGGCCCAACATTTTTTGGTGCAGGCGATAGATCTATTCCATTAAAGTCTAAAACAGAATCTCTAATATCTACAGAATCATTTACTTTCATATAGATAAATTTAAATATCATAAAGAAAGTAGTTAATGGTATGTATAAAGCAATTGCTGTAAATGCAGGTTTTATTAATTCAGAAGATGTAGTAATTAAACCAACATAATTTGGAAGTGACATTAATAATATCCATAAAATTTCATTTAACCATTGGACAATCATGGATATTACAATTGTATATAAAACAACTACATATGTATACATAAATGAGAGCTTGACTTTATCTGACTTAGTGAATGAGGAAGAGCCAGAAAATAAAAATGCAAAAATAGGACAAGCTATTGCTAATGTATACTGAATTGGTCCCCAATAAGATAATGATATTCCACTAAAAAATAGAAATAGTAATTCTACAACTCTATCTACTAAAATATATATAGATATAAGTGTTAATATATATGTTAAAAATGTATTTCTATTAGTTTTTAGTTTTTTCAAAAATTTATCGAAAAGTTTCAAAACATTCCACCACTTTCATCTTAATTTTGTAAATATACACATATATTATCCTATAAAATAAGGAAAAAAACAAGATATTTACACTATTTTATAAAAAAAAGTCAAGATTAATACTTGATTGTAAAGAAATTTATTAATATAATATGATTTAGTTTAATACAATAGAAAAGAAAGGATTTAGATATGAAGAAACAAAAAAATAAAGTGCTAAAGGAAGGCTTTATGCAGGCGGTACTTTCACTTATGTTTTCTCAAGTTCTTATAAAACTATTGGGACTTATATATAATTTGTACCTTACTAACAAGGATGGATTTGGAGACCAAGGAAATGCAATATATTCTGGTTCATACCAAATATATGCATTATTATTAACTTTATCATCTATTGGAGTGCCAAATGCAATCTCGAAGTTGGTAGCAGAAAGAACAGCAAAGGGAGATCATAAAGGAGCAATAAGAATATTTAAAGTAGCTTTAGCTACTTTTGCATTAATTGGTTTAGCAGGGACATTATTGTTATTTTTAGGAGCAGATTTTATTGCCACTCACTTGCTAAATATACCAGAGGCAAAATATACATTAGTAACATTATCACCAGCAGTATTTTTTGTAACAGTAGCAGCAGTGCTTAGAGGATATTGTAATGGAAAACAAGCTATGCGTGTAACTGCTAGATCACAAACTTTGGAACAAGTATTTAAAACTGTATTGGTAATAATAATTGTAGAAATTGTTTATAAAATGACTAATGGAAATACTGTTTGGATGGCAGCAGCAGCAAATGTTGCAACAACTCTTTCAATCTTTATGAGCTTTATGTATTTGGTTAGATTTTATAGAATGACAAGAAATGAAAGAAGAAACGAGTTAAAAGAAACAGTAAATTATAAGTATCAAAATGTAAAAACTATTGTAAAAAAAATATTAAGTGTTTCAATACCAATGTCATTAAGTTCAATAATGTCATCATTTAATAAGAATATAGACTCGTTTACAGTTGTAAGTGGATTAAAGAAATTTATGACAGAAAGAGATGCAAAGGCACAATATGGAATTTTAGGAGGAAAGGTAGATACTTTAACTTCGCTACCACTTTCAATTAATATTGCATTTGCAACAGCATTAGTACCAACAATATCTAGGGCGATTGCAAGTGGAGATAAAGAAACTACAACTAAAAGGGTTTCATTTTCTTTAATGGCTAGTATGCTTATTGGACTTCCATGTACAATTGGAATGATGGTATTTGCAGATCCAATTTTACATTTACTATACCCAGCACAACCAGAAGGAGCTTTACTACTACAAATATCATCACTTACTATAATATTTACAATATTAGATCAGACTATTAATGGAACGTTACAAGGAATTGGGAAAGTTATGATACCAGCGATTTCTTTAGGATGTGGAATGCTTGCTAAACTAGTTATTAACTTGCTTTTAGTTTCTAACCCATCTTTTGGGGCGAATGGAGCAGCTATTGGTTCTGTTGTTTGCCATATGGTAGCTTTTTCAATAGCATTTACTACATTAAGAAAAAATATAAAGCTAAATTTAAGAATAGGCAATTTCTTAATAAAACCAATAATTGCAACAGTAATAATGTCAATTTGTTCATTATTTATATATAATGTACTTTTAGGAATAATATCACAAGCATTGGCAACAATAATAGCAATTATATTTGCAATGGTTATTTATGCAATTTCAGTTGTAGCACTAAAAATTTTATCTAAGGAAGAAATTTTTATGATTCCTTATGGTCAAAAGATATATAAAGTACTTGAAAAGCTTGGTATATATAGATAATTTGAATATTCAAAACAAGACATAAATGGTAAAAAAAACCATATATGCTTAGAGAGAATTAGGTTTCAAGAAAAAAATAATAAAAAAAAGAAGGATTTTAGTAAAAATTGGCGAATATAAGATTTAGTAGGCATTTGAAAGCACTACATAACACAAATTATTAGGAGGTAATTTAAATGAACAAAGCTGATTTAATCGCAGCAATCGCTGCAAAAACAGGAGAAACAAAAAAAAGTGCTGAAGCATCTGTAAATGCATTTGTAGACGTAATTACAGAATCTTTAGTAGAAGGTGATAAAGTTCAATTAGTTGGATTTGGATCTTTCGAAGTTAGAAAAAGAGCTGCTAGAAAAGGAAGAAATCCTCAAACTAAAGAAGAAATAAAAATACCTGCATCAAAAGCTCCAGTATTCAAAGCTGGAAAAGCATTAAAAGATTTAGTAAACAAAAAATAATTACTAACTTGAATTTTTATATATTAAATATGAATTCATATTAAAAAGGTCGAAAGACCTTTTTTGTTTTTTCTATTAAAAATAAAACTGAAATTTTAAGAATCGTACTTAAATTTCAATTTTATTTTTGTTAGAAACCTTAGGTACGCTTTTATTATAATAAAAAATATCTGAAATTTTAAAATTTTAAAAAAATATATATGAAAAAAATGCTGAAAAATAGAGGGCTTTCGAAATTTATAATAAAAAAATAAATAATAAAATAAAAAAAATTAAAAAAAGTATTGACAGAAAAACAAAAACATAGTATACTAAATCTCGTCGAAAGGAAAACGGTCGCATAGCTCAGCTGGGAGAGCATCTGCCTTACAAGCAGGGGGTCATAGGTTCGAGCCCTATTGCGACCACCAATTTTCTTATACGGCCCGGTAGTTCAGTTGGTTAGAACGCTAGCCTGTCACGCTAGAGGTCGACGGTTCGAGCCCGTTCCGGGTCGCCATTTTTTTTATCTAAAAATGGCAAAATATAAAATAAGCCTCGATAGCTCAGTTGGTAGAGCAAGGGACTGAAAATCCCTGTGTCACTGGTTCGATTCCCGTTCGAGGCACCATTTAAAAAATGACTAATCGCTGTAACTCTTTGATTTAAAGGGATACAGCGATTTTTGTGTTGTGGATAACGTTGGCGAAACTTGTGGATAACTGTCATATTTTGAGGTTGATTACCCAAAAATTACCCAAGAAATTCAATAAAAAATAGGTAATAATATTGGATTACCCAAATTATTACCCAAATTTTAAAGCGAATCTATTTTTTGAGCAGATTGTTCATCTAATTCCTTTAAAACATCTGCATAAGTATTAAATGTCATTTGAATGTCAGAATGTCCTAAACGTTCAGATATAGTTTTTAAGTCGACACCTAGATAAAGTAGTATGGTTGGATGAGTGTGTCGAATATCATGTAGTCTTATATCTCTAAAATGGTGCTTATCTAACCATTTATCCCACCAAGAAGAAGTACCATCAATACTTAAATGTTCGAAGATATACATCTCTTTGTAATTAATTTTATCTAAATAATCAAAATAGAGTTTAATAAAGGGTAGGAGAGAGTGAGGTAATGATTTTTTTCTTATTGAAGAATCATTTTTAGGATATTTTGTATATTTACCTAGCCCTTTAGCATAATGTCTACTTTTATTAACGTCAAATGTAGCATTCTCTATATCTAGGTCATTATATTCATCATTTCTTGCTAATCCAAATAATTCGGATCTACGCATACCAGTTTTTAAATCTATTAATACTAATAACCTTCTAGCAATTTCTCTTAGTTTTTTTGCATTGTCAAATGTGTTGTCATAATAAAAATGTTTAAACTCATTTTCTAATGCTTCACATACTACTTTATATTCATCAACAGTAAAATACTGTATTTTCTTTCTTTTTTTATTTACTAAATCTTTTATAGAATTTAAATCTTTAGAATTAGTAAAATTAATTTTTATCTTATTACAAGGATTACGAGGAATTAATTCACATTCGACAGCATATTCTAAACAAGCATGAATAATACTTTTTAATTTTTTTACACTTCCAGCAGAAAGAGTTTTATTTTCTTTTCGATTAGAATATAGTGTTTTAGTTTCTTTGATTTCATTAAAATAATTTTCTAAAGTCTTTCTATTAAGCTTTTTTAATTTAATATCGCCGATATAAGGTAAAATTCTATTATTAAGATAATTTACATATGTTCTTACACATTGATGTTCATCTGCATTGGGTCTAACTTTTTCGTCAAGCCATATTTGTGTAAATTCAGAAAAGGTATAATTAGTATTAATAAAGTTTCCTTTTTTTACTTCATCTACGAATAAAGCCAATTTCTTTGTTGCTTCTTCATCGTTTTTTGCCTCTACAGTGGTTCTGTAAGGAGTTTTATCTAACATATAGTATAAACGTGCCTTACCATTATTATAAAGCTCATAGCTACCTTCTTGTCGTTTTTTATGTGTAGTAGTTTTAATATTAGAAAAGTTTTCTAATTGTTCACTTAATTTTGCTATTTTTTGTAATACTTCTTCATTAATGATTGTTTTATCCATAAAAAAATCTCCTTTCAAATAGCACAAAGCACTTGAAAAGAGATTACATTTCATATATAATAAAAATGCAAAATCTTTCAAGGTTTTGTGGTGGGAAAATAAAAAGTACTAGATTGCGAGTCGAGAAACTTTTTATTTTCTCTTTTTTATTACGTATTATTTTTAAATATTTGCATATGATAATAGTGTCAATCAATGTTTGACAAGTTAAAATATATTTGCTATAATAATTTTAACTTTCCCACTGCTATATTGCAGTCGGGCGTCAGAAGACTTTGGAGAACTCTTAGCAGTTCTCCTTTATTTATTTAGTAAGAAACTTAATAATATTTTTATCTAGTAAGTCTAAACTATCTTTAGTTAAACGTACTTGACGTAAAATATCATCATCAAATATTCTTTGTTTACTAATAGTTGTGATTTGATTTATAAGAGCAATGCTACCTTTTTTCATTTTTGCAATTTCGTCTTTCATCTTTTTAACATAATTAAAATCATAAGTAAATTGTTTTACTTGTTCAGATGGTAAACTCCAAATATCATTATACTTTGTTGATAATTCTTCTATTTTTAAAGAATATATTTTATTTAAAGAGTTATAAATTTCATTACCCAAATCAATAGATGATTTAGGATATTTTTTATCTTTTTTAGATGTTAAAGGAATAACATTTAAAGTTCCATTTTTAGGATTATCATATTTATCTAAAACAATGCAATAATGAAGACCTCCAAGTTCATGTCCAATATTAAATCCTAAATTAGCTTTTATAATACGACCTCGTTTAAAAGTAATTAGCTTTGTTGTATCAAAAGTTCTTTCTTCATCATGGTAATTTGCAAAGTCATTAATCCAATATGCTAATAAATGACTAGTTTTATATTCCTCTAAATCTATATGTTTAAGAAAAGATATATCTAATCGATTTAATGAATTATCTTTGTGAACTATAGCATTATCTTTTAAATTATTTTCTTCTTCCATTTTAATCTCCTTTATAAGATATAACTTTTATACTAAAGTTCCATATTTTGATAGATATAAATCTATGCAGTTTTGCATATAATTAGGCTCCACATCAAAATATTCTGCAAGGTCATATAAGTTGTAGCCTTGCTTTATTTTTTGTCTTAAATTGCCAAATGGTATTAATTTATCTATAGCCCATTTACGAGCTTTATATTCACACTTACTTTTTTCTAATTTAGAAGCTGTAGGATAATATAATGTATCTGTAAAATAATGTCCTAATTCTTCTGCAAGTATTTCTTTTTCTTGAGTAGAATTTTTAATTTTTTTAGGATTCATAAATATACAAAATGAATCATCTATTTCCATAATACGAGCTTCATTGTCTAGTTTGTCGTAATTTATTATATCAATATCTTCGTTATAAGCTATATTATATAAAGTTTCAGATGTCATATACTAATCACCTTTATTTATTCTTATTTTTCTTTTTACTTCTATAAAATTCAATTAATTCATTTAGATGTTGTATTTCATCTTCATCTAGACCTTCTACATCAAGACCGTTGTAAGAAGCAGTACGAAAATCACCATTAGATTTTCCTGTTTCTCTCTCCATAGGAACATCACAACCCATTAGCCAAGCTTCGCTTACATTTAAGGCATTAGCTAAGAGAAATACACCATTTTGTTTAGCTTCATATTTACCTTTTAAATATTCACTTAAAGAAGATTTTGAAATTCCAGTTTTTTCAGATAATTCTGTAGCTTTTATATTTCTTATACGCATAGCAGTATTTAATCTATTGGCAAATGAATCAACTAATTCTTCCATTAAAATTACCTCCATATACGTATTATAAATGACTTTCCGAAAAAAGACAATCTTTTTTTGAAAAAAAATTAAGAAAATCGAAAAAAATACAAAAAATGTATTGACATTTAAAAATGATAATGATAATATACAGACAGTTCGAGAACACGAACAAAGAAAGGAGGTAATAAAGTGGAAATAAATTATGATAAATTAAAAGGAAAGATAAGAGAAGTTTTAGGAACGCAAAGTAAGTTGGCAGAAGAAATGAAAATAGATAATGCAACTATGAGTAATAAGCTAAACAATAATACTTATTTTACGCAAAAAGAAATTTTGAAAATGTGTGGAATTTTACATATCAAAAGTAACGAAATACCAGAATATTTTTTTAAAGAAAAAGTTCGAGAAGACGAACAAAGAGGACTCGCAATCTAGTACAGAAATAATGAAGAGGTGAAAAGATGGAAGAAAGAAAAGAGGAAAAGATGCATGTAGATAATAACGAGACTTTAATTAGTATTTTAGTTGCAATAGCCATTGGAACTTTCGGAGGAATAGTTAATGCACTTATATCTTTATTATTTCATTAATATTTCAAGCAATAAATTTGCTAAAAAAGAAAAAGCGGTAGCAATTGCAGTTGTAATAACAGTAGGCTTTAAATGTATTTGATTTCGTTGAGTGTAAAAATCTATTCCTGAGCTAGTTAATCTAATTTTTTGTGGAAATTGAGAATTAGTATCAGAATATTCAATTAAATGTCTAAACTTTAAATTAGATAATGCACTCATAAATGCAGTATTAGAACTAATATATTTAGCAATACTTTTTGTTGATTTTAAGTGATAATCTTCAATGCCAGTATGTTCAGGTCCTATATTAGCTTTATATAAAGCCTTAATAATTGATTTTTCTAATTTTTTTACATAATGAGTGTTATTAAAATTAGTTAGTTTATTTTGTAGCTTAATTGATAACAAAACGATTCACCTCCAATTGAGGTAATTATAATACAAAATTCGACAGAAAGGAAGTGAGAAAAGGATGCTTTATACAACTAAAGAAATAGCAGAGATGTATAGTAGTCCACAAAATAAAATAACACCCTATATGATAACTCAAACTTGGATAAAAAATGGACTTAAATATATTAGGGGGAAAGGAAAAGGATTTTTATTTAAACAAGAATGGGTGGAAGAATATATAGAAGGACAAGCAATCAGCAGAACAACATCAGTAGAGCAACATAGCAGATATAAGAAAAGAAATACTTTAAAGAAAGGTAATTTTTTATTAGTACATTAGAAAGGAAGAGAGAAAGATGAGTGACCAACAAAAATTTGATTATTTGTTAGGAAAATTTACCAGAAAAGTAGCAAGTTTTGTAGGAACAGTATTATTTTTTGGAACAATTGAATTAATATGTTTAGCACATATATTTTTAAGATAGAAAGGGTGAAAAAGAATGGAATATTTTATATTACTAGCTGTAATAGGAATCTTAATAGCTTACATAGTAGTAAGAGAAACAATCGTACAAAAACAAATAAAAGAACTAGAAGAAAATTGTAATAATGCAGAATTAAGAGCTGTAGTACATTTTAGAAAAGTAAATAAAGTTGAGAACTTAATAAAAGAAGAACAAAGAAAACCATTATATGAAAGAAACAACTTTAAATTAGTAAGCAAAATAAAAGAAGTAATTACAAGCGACCAAACTTAGATAATTACTTCGAAAATGAAAATTTATAAACATTCTCTTAAATTATAATAGCACGATTTAAGAGAAAAGTCAAAGGGAGGAATAGAAATGGCTAATAAAAATGAAGTAACAATAAGTTTAGAAGAATATAAGGAATTATTATTAAAAGAAAGACCTAATGATAATGACAAATGGATATTAGGAAAAATAAAAGAATTTATAGCAGATAATTGTAAATTAAGTGGAGAAAAAATAGAAGCAAAAGATAGTTGGGACTTTGCAAGAGATTTTTTTAATTACTTAAAAATTATAGATAAAGAATTTTATAAAGAACTTATTAAAAAAGTTTATGATACAGAAATAGAAAAACAGAATAACAAGCTAAAAATGGAAAAAGCAAGGGCAATAAAACAAGTGAATGAAGAGGAGAACGAAGAAAATGATAAGTAATGATTTAGATGATAAATATTACGAATTAGAAGAAGCAATATCTATACTAGAAATGCAAATAAAAGAAAGTAAAGATAAAGAAGTAATAAGTATATTAGAAGATTGTAAAGACAGATTACAAGAAGAATTTGATGCAATAAAGGACGATACAGAGTCAATATGGGAAAACGAAAAAAAAGACTTAGAAAATGTATATATAAGGAGTGTAATTTAATATGTTAAAAGATTATAACGATTTAAGAAAAGTTGATGTTAGTAAATGGGTTGAAAAAAGAGATAATGCAGAGTATTTAAATTGGGCAAAAGTTGTTGACCTGTTGCATGAAAATGGAGCAGAAAAGGTATATTTTGAACCAGTTGTAAATACTGAAACAGGAAGTAGTTTATATATGACAGAACAGAGTTTTACAGATAACAAAGGAAATACAAATAGAGTTTATGAAACAGCAGTGAGAATTGTAATAGATGATATGTTATTTATTCAAAGAGGTCCAGTTATGAATGGAAGTAATCCAGTAAAAGATAACAGCATGAGTCAACAAAGGTTATGGAACTGTCAAACTAGATTATTTGTAAAAGGTGTAGCTATTAGAACAGGTCTAGGCTTTGATTTATGGCTAAAAGATGAATTGAAAAGCGATAAAGATAATTGGGAAGATGATTTATATAAGCATGACATATTTAAAATTAAAGAAAGAGTACAAGAATTATATACAAAAATACATAAATCAGGTTTATCTGCAAAAGACATAGCAGATAAATTACATAAAACAGAAGATGAAGTAAAAGCAATATTTAGCTATTTTGATACTTTAAGTAATTTTGAGAAAGATTTAAGTAACATTGATACAAAGTCAAGATAGAAGTTACTACATAGGTGCTAGCGATACAAGTATAGTAGTCGGAAATTGGCAAACTAAAACCTTTGAAAAATGGTGGCTTGAGAAATTAGGATTGAATAAAAATAACTTGTCAACAGAAGCAATTAAAGCAGGAAATAATTATGAACATAAAATATTAGATGCATTAGAAATTGAAGGATTAGAGAAAGATAAACAAATAATTATTGAGAGATTAAGAGTCAATTTAGATGGAAATACAGATACTTGTATCTATGAAGTAAAAACACATAATACCAATAAAGAATTTAAAGTATCAAAACAATATTGGAGACAAGCACAAGTAGAAATGTATGCAAGTAATATTCATAAATTATATATTGTAGCTTATGGACTAACAGAGAATGACTATATTAATTACTTTAATGAAATAGATAAAAAAAGAATAGAAAAAATAGAAGTAAAATATGACAAAACATTTATCGAAAAAGAGTATTTACCCAAATTACAAATCTTAAGTACTTGTCTGAAAGAAGGTGTTTTCCCTGCAAACTACAGGAAATATAACGGATATAAACATAGATTTTAATACACATAAACCAAAAATAACATTGTTGCTAAATATGCAACAACCAGAAGTAATAGAACAATTAAAAAATGAGGACAAGTTAGATATAGATATAAAGAAATACAGAAAAAAACGTAGTTTAGATGCTAATGCTTATTGTTGGGTACTATGTGACAAAATAGCAAAAGAATTAAGTAAAGATGGAATTATAACAACAAAGGAAAAAATATATAAAGAGGCTATAAAAGATATAGGAACATTTGAACCAATGATAGTAGAAGAAAAAGCATTTGAAAATTTTAAAAGAATATGGGAGAAACAAGGTTTAGGCTTTCTAATACAAGAAGTTACTAGAAAAGCTAAATGTGTAAAAGTACATTGTTATTATGGGTCTTCTACTTACGATAGCAAAGAAATGAGTTTATTAATAGAACTATTAGTAGAAGAGGCAAAACAACTAAATATAGAAGTAAAAACAGAACAAGAAATAGAAAGCTTACTAAAAACGTGGCACTAATTTGTGACGAAAATAAAGGAGAAAAGCACTCTTTTAGTTAGTGCCGCTAAAGCTCCCCCATAAAGGAGAAATGAATGAAAGAATACAGTATTATGCCTGAGGACCAATTGTGGAAAACAAAAAGATTTCCTGGTAGCCATCGACATGAAATCTTTGGAGGACCAAATAGGCAAAAAAGTATAAAAGATGGATTAGTAATATTCTTAATACCAGAAATGCACAATATGAGTAATGCAGGTATTCATTTTAATAAACAATTTATGGATTATGCTCATAGAGTTGGACAACTTGCTTGGATGGAATATTACAACAAGACTAAAGAAGATTTTATAAAAGAATATGGAAAAAGTTACATATAGAAAGGAAAAATATGAAAGTATTAATCTACGTAATAGTTATTATTTTATGTTTAGTGTTAGATGGATTACTTATATGTATTTCAAATAGAAAGAAAAAATATTCTTTTTATATTGGTTATATAGGAGGAATGTTGGTATATGTAATCTTATTTTTAAATTATATATTTTTATTTGGATAGACAACAAGGGATAAGACAACATAGTTTTATCCTTTTAATACTAAAGAGAGGAGATCAAAGAATGTGGCAAAAGATAGTTTTATTTTATATACAGAGCAAAAAGAAGTAATAGATAAACTTAGTGATGAGCAAGCAGGAAAATTAATAAAAGCTATTTATGAATATGTTGAAACAGGACAAATGCCAAAATTAGATGCATTACTTGAAATTATAGTAATTCCTTTTAAACAGAATATAGATAGAAATGCAAATAAATATGAAGAAACAAAGAAAAAAAGAAGTGAAGCAGGGAAAATAGGAGCAGAAGTAAAAAAACAAATGAAAGCAAAACAAGCAAATGCTAATTTTGCTAAAAGCAAACAAGCAAATCAAGCTGATAATGTAAATGATAATGAGAATGTAAAAGTAAATGAAAATGATAATGACAACAATAACAATGATTTTGTAAGCGACAGTTGTGTTGACGGTCTACAAGAAGTTATTGATTTTTATAGCAATAATATAGGATTTTTGAATCCATATGGTCTAAAAATTCTAGAAAGTTATGTAGAAGATATGTCTAGTGAATTAGTTGTTTATGCAATGCAAATAGCTGTAGAAAATAACAAAAAGACAATTAGCTATATTAAAGCAATATTAAATAATTGGTCTAAAGCTAATATAAAAACATTAGAAGAGGCAAAAAAAGAGAACAAGAAGAAAATAAGTAATGACAAACAAATAGAGCAACGTAAATATACAGAAGATGAGTTTAAAAGTTTATATGCAAATAAGGAGTGATAACAAATGAAAATAGCACAAATAACAAGGCAATTAAGCTTTGAAGATATAAAGCCCAAAAAGAAAATAAGATATATGCAGATACTAGATAGATTAAGCGAAGGAAATAAGACAGCAAAAGAGATAGCTGTAGAACTATTTGATTTAGGATTTACAAATACAAGTGAACGCAACACGACAGCACCACGTTTAACAGAATTAGAAAAAATGGGATATGTGAAAGAGACTGCAAAGAAAAAGTGTGAATACACAGGTAAAGCAGTAACTGTTTACAAGATAACTCAAAAAGGATATGAGGTAATTAATTATAATCATATTCCAAGAATTGATTAGGAGGATAATAAAATGTTTGAATTTTTTGAAAAAGTAGCAGGAGAGATAGGATTTAAATTAATAAATGATTTTAGCAATAAAGTTGGAGAATGGATAAAAGGAATCTTTATGGAGTGTAAAGAAGTAGATAGTGGATACAATGCACAAAATGCAAGTAGTGGAGACTATGCACGAAATGCAAGTAGTGGATACAATGCACAAAATGCAAGTAGTGGAGACTATGCACGAAATGCAAGTAGTGGATACAATGCACAAAATGCAAGTAGTGGAGACTATGCACGAAATGCAAGT
>ERZ826220.239-NODE-239-length-68063-cov-25.173509_pt1 | contig 68063 bp, 59 predicted proteins | sample MGYA00519927_ERZ826220 | MGnify/ENA primary metagenome ERZ826220 (study PRJEB31778, sample SAMEA3449225) | human gut metagenome | biome: human gut; feature: human-associated habitat; material: faeces | place: United Kingdom | collected 2010/2012 ... | reverse complement strand
TTCGTTAGAAAATTCCCACCGGGAGACCTCACATCGAGGAAGGACATTCCGTTCGTCGTGGGCGTTCGTGGCTTCTTCACTAAATCTCAACTTACATCTCTAATGGAACGTGAAGGAATCGCCGTCCTCCACGATGCAGATCATAGTCTTGCCGGCATTGAGGACGATCTCATCACCATTGTCGTCGTAGTACCTCGTGGCACCGTAATCGGAGGTCTTCTCCCAATTCACGTGAATCCCCCGGCCGTTCGTAAAGAACCAGCCGTCTCTCGTGGTGTCGTGGCATTGGAATGCCAGGTATCCCTCGCCCAACTCTTCATAAAAGGTATTCTGCACCAGAATATTCTTGAAAGTCAGCTGCTTGCCGGTCAATGCATCGATATGCGGTCCGTCCGTACTGCCGGACAGATGCTGGGAACGATAATAGAGACCGTCATCCTCATTGAATTCAAAATAACATCTGGTCAGAGGGTAACACCCCGACATATCGATATAAGTGGCATCCTTGGCCTTGGAACCGTACTGCCCGAGCGTATTGGGTTCAGCCTTCGTGGCAAAACGGAAATGCTCTTCGTCGGACAGCCCACGATATTCCAGACTGTAGCCTTTTTGGCCGATCACCCGCAGCAGACCAGCCCCGGAAGCATAAGCATTGTGAGGCTTGTTGCGATCCGTGGTGCGGAAAAAGGCTCCTTCATCCGTGCCGGAGGTACCGTCGATATCCTGCGTGTCCGGCTGTTCCAGCAATTCATTGATGAAAAAAGGCCCTCCGAAATGCACCAGGAACGCATCCCATTCAAATGCCCAGTAGGCATAATAATCACGCAGACTCCGGATGTTGCCGATCTTGTCCAGATCCTCCCAGCCTTCATAGACTGCCATCATACGCGTCATGCGGTTCTCAACATTTGCTTCATAGAGAATGGAAGCCTCGGACAGACTATATTGAGGGATCGCGGCAGCCTCATTGGGGATCATGACAGCAATAGGGCGCGTGGCAGCAACATCGGCATCCACCCATTCATTGGTGAGACGACTGCGCACCATTCCCTCAGCGGGTGCCACCGAATCATCTTCCACCACGATCGTCACAGGATCCGGAAGCTTGTCATCGGGATCCGTCGAAGAAGCAGGACTGTTGTCCGGCAGGATCGGACTGAAAATATTATCGTTATTGTTCTGTGCGCCGCAGGCGGTCAGCAGCAGAGAAGCGGACAGCAGAAGCGCGGCGGCTCTGTGCCAGGTCCGTTTTTTATTATTATGAGAAATCATGTAAAAATCACCTCGACCATAATACGGTATTTATCAAAAGCGTTACCGATCAAAAAAATCCATCAAACCTTATCCCTGATCAGATCACAAAAGTATAAATGATCACGCCGCAGAAAATACCTAACAGCGCACCCATGAGTACCTGCAGGGGCGTATGTCCTACGAATTCCTTCAGCTTGTCATGAGGGGAAATCTCGCTGCGGCCCATATCCTCGAAGATCTTCATCATATCATTCAGCACCTGCGCCTGGATACCGGTCTCGCGGCGTACTCCCATGGCATCGTACATCACGATGATCGCCAGGATCAGAGAGATGGCGAACTCGAAACTGCCGGCGCCGTATTCGTAGCATGTCGCAGTGACCAGTGCACATACGGTAGCGGAATGCGAACTGGGCATTCCACCGCTGCCCACCAGACGCTCCGCCACGAATTTTTTGGAAATGATCAGATGGATCAGAGTCTTCAGGATCTGTGCCACGAACCAGCCGCAGGCTGCAGTCAGAAAAATATGATTACTGAAAAATTCTTCAAAAAAAGTCATAAATAACCTCGTTTCTGCCACGCCCCATTTGGAAGGACAGGCATATATAAATTCAGTATAATCCAAAAGAAGGAAAAAGTACAGTGCCTGGCTTGAAATGATGTGGGAAGAATGGCTTGAAATGATGTTGAAAGAAACGTATAATAGTGTCATGCGGAATCTTATAACCAAAGCCTAAGGAGAGCAGTAATGAGCCTGTTGAGTGTGATAGTGCCCTGTTATAATGAAGAGGAAAGTGTAGCCCTGTTTTACCGGGAACTGACGAAGAATGATCCTTTTTTCAAGGAAAAAGAAATAGAACTGGAGCTGTTGTATATCGATGACGGTTCCAAAGACGGTACTGTGCGGGAAGTGAAAAAGCTGATCGAGCAGGATCCGCGCGTGCATATTATTTCCTTCTCCAGGAATTTCGGAAAAGAAGCCGCCATGTTCGCCGGACTGGAAAAGTCTCGGGGAGACTATGTGGTCATGATGGATGTGGATCTGCAGGATCCGCCTTCCCTGTTGCCGGAAATGTTCGAATATATCTGGCAGGGATATGACTCCGTGGCTACCCGCCGCGTTACGAGAAAAGGGGAGCCGCCGATCCGCAGCTTTTTCGCCAGAAGATTTTATCATCTGATGAAGAAGATATCCCATACCGAGATGATGGACGGTGCCAGAGATTACCGCCTGATGACCAGACAGATGGTGGATGCGATCCTTTCCATGCGGGAGTATAACCGTTTTACCAAGGGAATCTTCGGCTGGGTCGGTTTCCGTACCAAATGGCTGGAATATGAAAACGTGGAACGTGCCAAGGGAGAGACCAAGTGGAATTTCTGGAAACTGCTGGTATATTCCATAGACGGGATCACTGCTTTTTCCACAGCACCGCTGCTGATCGCCTCTTTTGTCGGGATCCTGTTCTGCGTGATCGCTTTTATGATGATCGTATTTATCATTGTGAGGAAGCTGATCTTCGGTGATCCGGTCTCCGGCTGGCCTTCCCTGGTGTGCATTATCCTGATGACCAGCGGCATCCAGTTCTTCTGTACCGGTATTCTCGGACAGTATCTGGCAAAAGCCTATATGGAAGTAAAACGCAGACCGATCTACCTGGTAAAGGAAGAAATCTAAGCATTTTGCTGTTACAAAACAGGGGGTAAATGTAACATTTTTGCTTTCTTAACTATATTTTAACGAGAAAATGTCTTTTCAAAAAACGACAGTTATGATATTATTTCTCTGTCAGTCACGGTAGGAGAGCAATACTCGACAAGTATAAAAGGGGGACTTGTTTTGGATATTGTAGCAGTAAAAGATTCTGAACTGGAGAGATATGTAACCAAAATCATGCTGGAGATAGGGGTGCCGGCGCATCTGAAGGGTTATCACTATTTACGTGATGCAATTATTTTGTCAGGAAAAGATATGGAAGTGGTAAGTAGCGTTACTAAACTTCTGTATCCTACGATCGCAAAACATTTCAAGACCACAGACCAGAAGGTGGAACGCGCCATCCGGAATGCCATTGAGGTATCCTGGACTCGGGGAAATGTGGAGACATTTGAGAAAATATTCGGATATTCAGCAGCCAGCGGAAGGAACAGACCGACGAACAGCGAGTATATCGCACGTATCGCGGACAACATCCGACTGGATTATAAGGCTATGTAACATATTGAATTTATTCTTTTTAAATTAGGAAAGTTAACGTTTCGATGCAGTATTCTTTCTTACACACTGACAGGGCCGCATACCGGAAGAGATTTACGGTATGCGGCTTTTTTATGCTTTTTCATGCGTGCCACGTAATATTTGTCAAGTCCCGATAAATATGGTAAGATGATAACGATTCAGAGCAATAGAGAGCCTGCCCGGATCCACGGAGCGGGCACCGGGAGAAAACATGACTTTTCGGATATCGGATTTACTGATCAGAGGCTGTCTGATCATCATCGGGCTGACGGAAGTCGCCCATTTGGCGGGCTGCCTGCTGGGGTGGTCTTTTTTGGCTGTAACGGAGCTGCTGCTGGCGGAGATCGCCGTAGCGGTACTTGTATTGATCTTGTCCGGTCTGATCGCACATAAAAACAGCATTATCGGAAAACCGGCACCGGAGAACAGCAAAACGAGCGGAAGACAACAGATTTTGACAGTAGTACTTGCATTTTTCATTCTGCTGCAGGTGCTATGGATCCTCACGGGAGGACGTGTGTGGACGGACGGCGATATGACGCTGGAGACCGTCAATACCTTCCTGAAGGAGAACAGCATCTATACGGTGGATCCCCTCACGGGGGAACCGTATACACAGGGCATGTCTTTCCGTCTGAAGCTGCTGTGCCTGCCTACTCTGTACGGAACCATCAGCCACTGGAGCGGTATGGTCCCTGAAACGGTAGTATACCGGCTGATTCCCTGCCTGACTTTATGTATGGGATACCTGGCTTACGGCAGGCTGGGTGCCGTGCTTTTTGATCATAATAGAGAAAAATGCAATATCTTCCTGATCATAGTGGGAATACTGTTCTGTGCAGGGACTTACATGCCCGGCGTGGACGGATTTGATATTTTCTACGGAGGTTTCCGGGGAGTGACGATCCGTGCGGCGGTGCTGCTTCCGTATCTGTTTTCATGCCTGTTCGAGAGAAAATATCTCGGTGCGGTGCTCTGTATCCTGGCGGAAGCCTGTATGGTCTGGACACTGTACGGCGCGGGAGTGTGCCTGCTCGTGACGGTGGCATGGGTGGCATTACGGTGGCTGTGGACAATGTGCAGCCGCAGCGATCATAAGAAAACACAGGCTGTGAAGACAGCACCGGGAGAGGAGGACGCAGAATGATGACACTTCTGAAGTCCGCCACGAACGGCTGGCTCGATTATACGCAGCATGGAAAATATGCAGCATTGCTGCTGGCAGCTATCCTCTATCTGGGGTATTGCCTGTGGAAAAGCAAAGCAGCAAGGAACGGTGGGAAGCAGCCGCTGTTCTATTTATATGCGGTGCTGATCACGCTGGCCTGCATCTGCCCGGTGACAGTGGTGATCCTGATGAAATACCAGACCGCGTTTTATTCCTATGTATGGATCTGGACCGCAGTGCCCCAGACAGCACTGATCGCCTGGGCATGTACGGAGTTCCTGTATACCCTGTGGAGAGAAAAAAGTATCCGGAATGTGGCAGCTACATTGCTCCTGGCGGGAATTGTGATCCTGAGCGGGAATCCGGTATCGGACCGGACCGGTTCACAGCTGACACAGGTGGAACAGCCCCGAGAGGTGTTGAGGCAGCTGTCGGAATATCACCTGGAAGAGAGCGGAGAGACGGAATATAGCCTATGGGCTCCAAAGGAGATCCTGGCGGCGGCCAGGGCATACAGTGCCGATATCCATCCCGTGTATGGGAGAAGCATCTGGGATGCCGCGCTGGGAAGCTATTCGTACGACACCTACGAGACATGGCAGGAGGACCTGTATCTGTGGATGAACCATCTGGAGGAGACCGGTGAGCCGGAGTATGTCCGCACGGAGGAAAATACCGGGGAGCGGACCATTGATTTCAGAACCTGCCTTGACAGTGCGGCAGCCGCAGGAGTAGACTACATTTTACTGCCGGGGGATCTGCCGGAGGATACCGTGGAAAAATTGCAGGAGACCCTGGGGACAGACACAGAGCTGAAGACCACAGCAGGATATTACCTGATAGAAATCAGATAGAAACCGGATAGAAACCGGATAAAAACCGGCTCAGAATTCGGATAAACAGAAGGATTACAATATGGAACAGGATTTGATCAGTATAGTGGTACCGGTATACCGGGCGGAAAACTATATCGAAGAGACACTTGACTGTGTGCGGGCCCAGACCTATACGAACTGGGAGCTGCTGTTAATAGAAGACTGCGGTCCGGACCACAGCAGACAGATTATCGAAGAATATATCCGGCGGACCGGAGAACGACGGATCCGGCTGCTGACCCATCCCACGAATCTGGGAGCCGCCAGGGCGCGGAACCTGGGAGTGAATGAGGCAAAGGGGCGTTACCTGGCTTATCTGGATGCGGACGATCTGTGGGTACCGGAGAAGCTGGAGCGGGAGCTTGCTTTTATGAAGGAGCAGAAGGCTGCTTTTGTGTTCACAGGATATGAATTCGCCGACGAGAACGGCATAGGAACGGGGAAAATAGTCCATGTACCGACGACCATAAATTATAAGGAAGCCTTGAAAAATACCACGATCTTCACCAGCACAGTAATGTTCGACATGGAACAGCTGTCAAAAGAAGAGCTGCAGATGCCGCAGATCAAGAGTGAGGATACCGCGTTATGGTGGAGAATACTGCGCGGGGGTACTGTAGCTTGTGGTTTGGATGAAAATTTGGTAAAATATCGGAGAGCGGGGAAATCCCTGTCTTCCAACAAGATAGAAGCTCTGCGCAGGATCTGGAATCTGTATCGTAAGGCAGAGGGAATGTCTGTGCCGAGTAGCGCCTGGCATTTCTGCTTCTGGGCAGTACGTGCGGTGAAGCGCAGAATATAGGAGGAGTTTGTGTTGAATACAAACGGTAATTATTATGTGAACAGATTGCGCAGGAGGGAATCCTTCAAGCGCTTGATCAATATAGGACTGTCGGCGATCTGCCTGTTCCTGGAAATTGCCCTGTTTGCCTACATGTGGCAGTTCCACTTCCAGTTCCAACTGGTAGACCCGCTGCAGAAGATCTGGTACCGCGGCTTCCTGCTGGAGAACGGCATCTACAGCGTGATCCTGATCTTTTTCTCCGTGACCTACGGTGGAATGCGTCTGGGTTATATGAAAAATACGGAGATCATATTTTCCCAGGTGTTTGCAACACTGATGGCGGATGTACTGATCTATGCCGAGCTGTGTATGATGGCGCGTAGCGTGTTCCCGCCGGATATGTTCCTGCTCATGGTAGTGCTGCAGATCGTGGCAGTGATCATCTATGCCAATATTGCGAATAAAATCTATCGTACGGCGTTCCCGCCCAGAGAACTCTTGCTGATCCATGGGGATCGTCCCATCGCGGACATCTGTAAAAAGTTCGAAAGCCGTAAGGATAAATACAAGATCACGAAATATGAGCATATCAAAAAAGGCGCGGCAGAACTCTGCAAAGAGATCCTGAGTGAGTATCAGAACGGTGAGATCAACGCCGTCGTGATCTGGGATATTAATGAGAAGGACCGCAACACTATATTGAAATTCTGCTATTCGCAGTCCATCCGTGTGTATGTAATGCCTAAAATATCAGATGTTATTTTAGTGGGATCCGAGGAATTACATGTATTTGATACGCCGATCCTGCTGACCAGAGAGTATTCCCTCAGCATGGAGCAGCGGTTCATCAAGCGCTCCATCGACGTGGTCTGCTCCCTGATCCTGTTGGTGATCACCTCTCCGCTGATGCTCCTGACGGCACTGGCGATCAAGCTGTATGACGGCGGCCCGGTATTGTACAAGCAGGTGCGCTGTACCATCGGCCAGAGAGAGTTCTATATCATGAAGTTCCGCAGCATGCGCACCGATGCGGAGAAGGACGGCGTAGCCCGCCTGGCACAGAAAAATGACGACCGCATCACTCCGATCGGAAAAGTGATCCGCAAATGCCGTCTGGACGAGCTGCCCCAGCTGATCAACATCCTGCGGGGAGATATGTCCTTCATCGGTCCCAGACCGGAACGTCCGGAGATCATTGCCCAGTATACCGAAGTCATGCCGGAGTTCGCCTTCCGTATGAAGGTGAAGGCGGGACTGGCTGGATTCGCCCAGGTATATGGAAAATACAACACCTCTCCGTATGATAAGTTAAAGCTGGATTTAACATATATCGAAAATTATTCTGTATGGCTCGATCTGAAGCTGATGCTTCTGACACTGAAAGTACTGTTCTGGCCGGACAGCACGGAGGGTGTCGAGAGCGAACAGGTGACGGCCTTCAAGGCAGAGTACGACGGCCGTGCGGAAAAAGACGATAACTGATCTGAACGTATGGGAATATGACAATATGGGAGGAAGCCTCATGGAAGCAAGCTATGGTAAGGAACCCTTCAATCTGCGGCTGCTGCTCTTGCGGCTGGGCCGTAATCTATGGGAAATACTGGCGCTGACGATACTGGGTACAGTACTGTTCGGCGGCGGTTATTATGTCAAAAATGTGTTGCTGCAGCCCGATCCCGGGTATGCGGCTTCTTCCACTTATAAGGTAGAATATGTCGAGAACCCCAATGCGGCCGGTGCTTACTATATCAACGAAGCCACCTGGAACAGCCTGCTCCACACGGGAGAATTTCTGGATGGTGTGGAGACTCATCTGCAGGAAGCGGCAGAGCGCGGAGAGACCGGTGCTGCGGCAGTGCTGGAACAGGGCAGAGACCGCTGGATCAAAGCTTTGTCGGCTGCCTTGCCTTCCGATTTCAGTATTCCGGTGACGAAGGCTACGACACAGGATCCCGGGGAGAGCATTGCGCTGGCCCATGCCGCGGAAGAGACCATGTGCGGGGAGTTCGCAGAGAGTATGCCGGAGATCACGCGGATCAAAGTGCTGGATCATGGAGACCTCGCAGAGGCAGTGGTGCCGGATGTGCGTCCGGTACGGGCCGTGATCCTGGCGGCGGTGCTGTCCTTGTTTTTCGTAGTGGTGATCTTCCTGTTATGGGAGCTGTCCCGGGACAGCATCTGGCTCCCGGCCACTCTCCGCAGACGGTATGGATTACACAGTCTGGGTACAGTGGAAAGTACGGGATTTGCGGAAAATGTGAAATATCTGCTGGAGAAAACAAATGCTCATAAAATAGCCGTCTGCGGTGCCCTGCCGGAGGCAGATCCACAGGAGACCGTGGACAGACTGCGCAAGCTGCAGCCCGCCGGTAGAGAGCAGACCAGCGGCAGAGTGCAGCCCATCGACAGAGAATGGATCGCAGTTCCCAGTCCGCTGCTATGCCCTGAGAGCGCAGAGACTCTGCGGGAGGCGGATGTGGTCCTGCTGGCAGTGCCGGCCGGAGCAACGGTGGGTAAACGGCTGGAGGCTGTGCTGGAGTATCTGACCGCACAGGACTGTAAGGTGGACGGAGCCTTTTTATGGAATGCGGATGAGACCCTGATCCGAAGCTATTATTTTCTCCCTATGATTGGTTCCGATACAGCAGATAACGATATGAATACGAGAAATACAGAAATGGAACATACAAAGACTACCCAGGCAGAAGGAGAGCAGGCATGAAGGTAGAAGTACTGGCATCGGTAATGAACGCTTCTCTTCGTGAAACCGTACAACATATGAACCTGCAGTCCGATGCGGTGATCATCAACCAATGCGATAGATTCGGGCAGGAAGAAATGCAGATATCCCGGGAAAACGGAGAGGCACGAATCATCCGCTTCTACAGTTTCCCGGACCGGGGCATCGGAAGGAGCCGGAATGAGGCTATTTTGCGGGCAGAAGGAGATATCTGCCTTTTTTCGGATGCAGATATTGTGTATGAGGACGGATATGAAACGGCGATCCTGGCAGAATTTGAGAAAAATCCGCAGGCAGACATGATCATTTTCAATATCGAAGTTGAGGAATCCCGGCGCACCTACCACATCACGGAGCGGAAACGAGTGCACTGGTACAATTGCGGCCGGTACGGAGCGGTGAGCTTTGCGGTACGCAGGGACAGCCTGCTGGCATCCGGGAGCACCTTCTCCCTACTGTTCGGCGGCGGAGCGAAATACAGTAATGGAGAGGACAGCCTGTTCCTGACAGAATTCATCCAAAAAGGCTATAAGGTCTATACCGCGCCCGTGACCATCGGCAGAGAGGAAGCGGGAGACTCCACCTGGTTCCATGGCTACAATGAGAAATTTTTCCATGACCGTGGTGTACTGTATCATTATCTGTACGGATGGTTGGCAGGACCGCTGGCACTGCGGTTTTTGTATGCCCATAAGGGGACATTGTGCAGTGAAGTGACAATAAAACAGGCGAAGCATTGGATGCGGGACGGCATCCGGGAAGCAGGAAAGCGCAGCTGAGCCTGAACCGCTGCAGACATCGCAGGAGAATACGCGCGAACCGCGACGGACATCGCGAGAAAACACGCCGGAAATTAAGACAGACATCGTAGGCAGGAAGGGGGTCCCACATGGAAAAAAGTGCACTGGTATATATTGTATTAACACTCGTAACGGTGGGATTCGGCTTCTGCGTGCGCAACAGCGCCTATACGGCAGGATACCTGTCGGGCAGGCGGATGTCTGGAGCGCCGGTGGGGTACGATCGTCAGCAGGCGAGGAACCTGGTGGCGGAGACCGCCGTATTCTGCCTCCTGGCGGGAGTCTCGGCCTGCCGTATTGCGGTGGGTGGTGACTACTGGGTCTATTGGCTGAAATTCCAGCTGATCGATCAGGGACGCCATGTGTCCTATGAAAAAGGCTTTGTCGGGCTGGTGAAGCTGTTCCACTGGATCTTCGGCGAGGGCTCCTATCTGCCGATCTTCGGATTTTTTTCGCTGGTCACGGTGTTTTTCTTCCTGAAAGCACTGCATGATCAGGCAGACTGGTACGTAGTGTCCCTGTTTTTACTGCTGACCCAGGGCTTCTATTTTAACAGCATGAATTCCGTGCGGTATTATTTTGCACTGGCATTGGCCATGTATGCGCAGAAATATGTACTGCGGGGCGAGTACGGCAAGTTCATTCTATGGGTGCTGCTGGGATGTACGATCCATAAATCGGTGCTGCTGATCATTCCGGCCTATATCGCAGCAGATCTGCTGTCGCGGGTACGACTGAAAAAATGGCACTACGCGGTCGGGATCCTGCTGATCTTATCCCTGATCTTCGGACAGGGCTTTTATCGGAATCTTATTTTTAAGTTTTATCCCTATTATAAGGATTCCATGTTCGACAACGGCCAGTTGTCCTACGTGAATATCGGAAAATGCCTGGCGGTGCTAATCCTGTGCCTGATCTACTGGAAGGACAGTATCCGGGATGATCGCAGGAACCGTTACTATTTCTATCTGAACCTGGCGGGACTGGTGCTCTATACCTGCGGCTCCTTCATCCCGGAGGTATCCCGTGTGGCCTATTACCTGATCCAGTCCCAGATCTTCCTGATCCCGGGCGTGCTATGGAGTGCGAAAAAGGGGTGGTTCCGCAACCTGTGCATTGTCGGAGTCATCGCGGCATATCTGTTGTATTTCGTAATGCTGCTACGTGGCATGTACAATGTGGAGATCAGATTGCTACCTTACCTGAATTGGATATTTAATTAAAAGAGGATATGATTTATGAGAGTACTGTGGGTCTGCAATATCATGCTCCCGGTGATCGCCGAGGCATTGCATAGAGAAGCTTCCAATAAGGAAGGCTGGCTGTCCGGACTGCTGTCGCAGATCGTGGACCGGGAAGACATCGGCATGACGCTGGCAGTGGCGTTCCCGGTTCCCGCGGGGGAAGAGATCCCACAGAGTTTTGTAGTCCGGGTGCAGGGGGAACACCCTGCCTGTGTCGCGGAAGCCACTTCTGCTACGGAAGCTGCATCTGCTCCGGAGGGGGGCGGTGGATATCTCGTCAGATGCTACGGCTTCCATGAGGATACCGTGCATCCGGACCGTTACCAGCCGGAGCTGGAAGAAGAACTGCGTAAGATCATGGAAGATTATGATCCGGATGTGATCCACTGCTTTGGTACGGAATATCCCCATACGCTGGCGGTCTGCCGTGTCTATCCGCATCCGGAGAGGATCCTTTTGGGGATCCAGGGCATCTGCAGCCTCTGTGCGGAAGCCTATTTCGCCGATCTCCCGGAGCGTGTGACGCGCAAAGTGACCTTCCGGGATCTGGTGAAACGGGACAGCCTGCGCAGCCAGCAGGAGAAATTCGTCCGCAGAGGTGTGATGGAGAGAGAAGCCATCGGTCTGGCGGGAAATATCACCGGCAGGACGGCATGGGACCGGGAGGTGACCACCGGGTGGAATCCCGGAGCACAGTATTATCCTATGAATGAGACCCTGCGCGCTTCCTTCTATGAAGGCAGCTGGGATCCGGAGCACTGTGAACCCCACAGCATCTTCGTCAGTCAGGGAGATTATCCGCTGAAGGGCCTGCATTATCTCCTAAAAGCATTGCCCGGGATCCGCAGGAAATTCCCCGATGTGCAGGTGTATGTGGCGGGAAATGATCTGACGGCATACCACACGCTGAAGCAGAAGCTGAAGATCTCCGCCTACGGACAGTATCTCCGGGATCTGATCCGGGAGGGGCAGCTGGAAGACTGCGTGCATTTCACAGGGAAACTGACAGAACAACAGATGCGGGAACGATTCCTCCGAAGTCATCTGTTCCTGTGCTGTTCTTCCCTGGAAAATTCGCCGAACTCCCTGGGCGAAGCCATGCTGTTGGGAGTGCCCTGTGTCAGCACCGAGGTGGGCGGGATCCCCAGTCTCTTCGACGGCGGAAGGGACGGCCTGTGGTGTGAAGGACACCGGCTGACAGAAACGGCTGAAACCAACAGAAATACGTCAGATACGGCTAAAAACAAAAATAACACGTGCAATTCAAAAGAATTAAAAACAACAGAATTGGAAAATATTGTAATATCCATGGAAAAATCCATTATCGAAATGTGGAGTTCCCCGGAGAAAATGCTGGAATACTCTAAAAATGCAAGAGAACATGCAAGAAAAACCCACGATAAAGAGAAAAATTTTGCAAAATTGCAGGAAATCTATGCAAAGATAGCGGAAAGGCAGGGCTGAGAATGCAGGTGGTATTCGTTTCTAATTATTTTAATCACCATCAGCTGTCCTTCTGCGATGCATTGTATGAACTCCTGGAGGGAAGCTTCTGCTTTCTGCAGACCCAGCCCATGGAAGAGGAACGCGTGAAGATGGGGTGGCAGGCCGAGGAGAGACCGTACGTGCGCTATGTTCAGCCGGACGGTACGACTACGGGCGGCCTGGAATGGCAGAACCTGCTGCTGACAGCTGACGTGGTGATCTTCGGTGGATGCGATGACGAGAGCTACATCCGGGAACGCCTGGCGGCGGGAAAACCTATCTTCCGCTACAACGAGCGGCTGTATAAAGAAGGACAATGGAAAGCTATCTCGCCCAGAGGACTGCTGCAAAAGTATAAAGACCACACCAGATACCGCAAGGCACCGGTGTACTTCCTGTGTGCCGGAGCCTATGTGCCCTGCGACCTGGGGATCATTCATGCCTATCCGGAGAAAATGCTACGGTTCGGGTATTTCCCCGAGACCAGAGAGTATGCGCCGGGGGAACCGTTTTCACGCAAGAAAAAAGGAAGCATCCTGTGGGCGGCGCGGATGATCGACTGGAAACATCCGGAGCTGGTAGTGAAGACAGCCGCTTATCTGAAAGAACATCTGAAAGAGCTTCCTTTTCACATTACGATGATCGGCGGAGGAGAACTGGAGGAAGAAGTACACAGCCTGGCAGAAGAGCTTGGCGTGACGGATAAGATCACCTTCGCAGGCTTCCGGAGCCCGGAGGAGGTCCGGGCAGCCATGGAGGAATCGGAGATCTACCTCGTCACCAGTGACCGGAAGGAAGGCTGGGGAGCCGTAGTAAACGAAGCCATGAACAGCGGCTGCGCCGTCGTGGCGGATCATATGATCGGAGCGGCTCCCTGGATGATCCGACAGAGGGAAAACGGGATCCTCTATCACGACGGCTGTGAACAGCAGCTGCAGGAATATGTTGCAGAGCTGCTGCAGGATCCGGCAGAGTGCCGCAGACTGGGAGAAGCGGCGCAGCAGACCGTCCGGACGGAATGGAATGCACGGACCGCCGCGGAGAGACTGGTCAGACTGTGTCGTGAGATGGGATTCCTAGGCGGTGATCCTGGCACAGGACCAGCAGAGCCAGCCCTGTGCGCAGGCGATCAATGCCTTCCGGCTCCGCCCGTCCCGGCACTGTGGACAGACGGTCCCTGCTCCCCTGCCCCGGTGATCCCGGAGCGAAGGATGTATCGATATTTAACGGAAAGAAATAAAGAGGACAGAACGTGAACAGTAATGAGACCAACCAGCCGCTGATCAGTGTGATCGTGCCGGTGTACAATATCATACCTTATCTGCCCCGCTGCGTGGAGAGCCTGCAGAAGCAGACCTATCCGGAGCTGGAGATCCTGTTGATCGACGACGGCTCCACCGATGACACCCCGGCGCTGTGCGACCGGCTGGCGGAAAATGACCCGCGTATCCGCGTTTTTCACAAGGAGAACGGAGGCCCCTCTTCCGCGAGGAACTTCGGACTGACGCAGGCCGCCGGAGCATACGTGGGATTCGTGGACAGTGATGACTATGTGGATGCCGATATGTACGAGCGCCTGTACCGGGCGATCGCGACTACACATATGCCCATTGCCCAGGCAGGCAGGGATGAGATCGATCAGGACGGCAACATCCTGCCGAACATCTGTGAGCCGGTATCCGAAGAACAGGTGATCCCGGCAGAGGATTTCTTAAAAGAGCTGCTGATGCACCGGGGAGACTGCTCCTTCTGTACCAAGCTGTTGCAAAAGGATCTGTTTACAAAGGGAAAATTCCCGGTGGGAGCGCTGAACGAGGATTTCCACCTGCTGGTGAAGCTGCTGACGGATGAGGAGAACATCGTTCCCGGGATCGCGTGCATTCCGGGTCAGACTTATCACGTATTTTACCGTCCGGACAGCAACACCAGAGATAAAAACCGCTTCTCCAGAGTGTTCACGGACAACATCGATAACGCGGATATGGTACTGCGGCTGGTGGAGGCGAGATACCCGGAGCTGACGGAGATCGCCTTCCGGTTCGGTGTCTTCCAGAGACTTGACTACATGCTGCATATTCCCATAGCACAGATGACCGGGGACAATGCGTTCTACCGCAGCGTCGTGAAGAGCCTGCGGAAGGGATGGTGGCGCGCTATGAGAAACCCTTACCTTACAAAAAAGAATAAGTGTTATCATACACTGTTCGCCATAGCACCGAAGGGGATCCGGGTGCTGCACAAGAAACTGAAGCACATATGAAGAGCACATATTCAAAGAAAGAATTGAGTTTCATGAAAAGAAAATTAGCATTTCTGGGAGCCATTCTCCTGGCGGCATTCATATTTACCTGCGAGGGCAATACTTACCGAACCCATGCGCTGGACGAGGAAGATCAGGCATGGATCGACGAGGCCGGGGAAGCATTGCAGAAGATCGTGGAAGAACGGGAAATCATGGCACTGGTCTATCTGTGTGATGAGCTGCAGATTCGCTCGGAAGCGGATAACAGCAGTGCGATCGCAGGCACCGCAGCCAGCGGACAGATGGTGGAGATCCTGGATGTGACCGTGGATGAGGACTATCAGGTCTGGGAAAAAGTGTCCGCGGAGATCAGCGGTAAGACCTATGTAGGATACATCCCCAGAGATCATCTGGCATGCTCCGACGAACGTTTCCTGGAATGGGAAGAACTGTATGGCATGAATCCCGGAGCGGAAATGATGCTGGCAGAGGAAAATGCCACGGGCGTCTATGCGGACATCGAAGAGTTCCCGGAGAGCTACCGCCCGGCATTGCAGGCGTTGAAACAGCAGCATCCCAACTGGACTTTTGTGCGGCAGAATACAGGACTGGATTTTCAGACGGCGGTAAATAATGAATTACAGGGCGGAAAAAGCCTGGTCTATAAGAGCTACGGGGACTATTGCAAGGAAGGACAGCATAGTCCCAACTGGTATTTTGCATCGGAGGATGTACTGAAGCTGTATATGGATCCGAGAAATGCGTTACAGGAAAATGCTATTTTCCAGTTTGAACAGCTGACGTACAATGAAAGCTACCACACAGAGGAAGCCGTAAAAAATTTCCTTGAGGGAACTTTTATGAACAGCAGTCAGAACGCGCCCGGAACGGATATGAAGTTCTATCACATTTTCTGGGCCATCGGTGCGGAGGAGAACCGTCAGGTCAGTCCGTTCCATCTGGCAGCCAGAGTGCTGCAGGAACAGGGACAGGGCACATCACCACTGATTTCCGGTACTTATCCCGGCTATGAAGGGTATTATAATTATTTCAATGTGGGGGCCTCCGGAAGCACCAACGAACAGGTGATCATCAATGGATTGAATTATGCCAAAAATAATAACTGGAAGGGAGCCTACTATTCCATTCTGGGAGGAGCGGAAGTAATCTCCGCGAATTACATACGGAAGGGCCAGGATACCTTATATTTACAGAAATTCAACGTATCCCCCACAGCCAGCAACCCGATATATACCCACCAGTATATGCAGAACATCTCAGCGCCCACCACGGAAGCCCTGAGCATCAAAAAACTGTATGAGAGTGCCGGAGCACTGGAGAATACCTTTGTATTCAAGATCCCGGTCTACGAAAATATGCCGGCAAGCCCCTGCCCGATGCCGACTTCGTCTACCAACGTGGTATTGCAGGTGCCGTCGGGATATGATGCTGCCGCGATCTATGTGGACGGTGTCGCCTATACTCCGCAGGTGCGGAATAACCGCCGCATCGTTACCCTTCCGGACGGAAATGCACAGGCAGCAGTGGTCTATCGTTATAATGCCAACGGTGCGCCTATCGGCATGTATGTCTGGACCATGGAATACCGTAACAATGCCTATGTGGCGACGGAACAGCCGGAGCTGACAGATCTGCTGACCTACCACGGATTTTCCATCCGTATCACCGGAAAAGCGGGAATTCGTTTTAAGACCGGTATCAGTACCGACCTCAGAGCCAGATTACTGAACGGCGGTGTAAACGGCTATTCCCTGAAGGAATATGGAACGCTGGTCATGAACAATGCCAACCGTGCCTCCTATCCCATGATCAAGGGTGGTGAAAAAGTCATCAGTGGACTGGCCTATGGCACGAACGCTGACGGTTCCCATCAGGACAGCATTTACGAGACTGTGAGCGGAAGATACCGTTATACTTCCGTGCTGGTGGGACTTCCCTCCAGCCAGTACAAGGTGGAATATGCGTTCCGCGGATACATAATACTGAACAAGGACGGCAGAGACATTACAATCTACGGACCGGTACAGGCCCGAAGCATTTATGCACTGGCGGAAATGGTTCTGAACATGGGAACTTACCAGCCGGGATCCGCCGCAGATACTTTTCTGCGGAAGCTGATTAGCGATGCACAGTAACAGTCTGCCGGCTGTCGGCCATCGGAGAACGATCATAGAATTTGATAAAAACAGACAGGACAAAAAGATGAAAAGAAAAGCAACAAAATTCATGGCACTGGCCATAAGCACGGTACTCGTCATTTCCCTGACGGCCTGCGGAGACGGCAACGGTGGGGAAGTAGAGGATGTGGTGACCCCGGTGGAAGCACAGCCGATGCTGTCCGAACTGGAGCTGGAGATCCTTAATCTGGAAACCAAATATAATAAAGGAGAATTCACCGGAGCAGATTACCTCGCACTGGCAGATGCCTATAGCAGAGCAGGCGATATCCGCAAGCAACGGGATATGCTGGAACAGGATTACCGGCTTTACGAAGATGCGGATGCATTTTCCACATTGCAGGGCCTCAGTGTAAATCTGGAGGAAGAGACGGAAGAGATCCGCAGCCGTGCACAGGAAATGTTAAATGATCTGGAACTGCCGGAATATCTGGACGAAAGCGTGAATCTCATCGACAGCGGCGACTGGTTCTCCACCATGATGCCCAAACTGAAGGAAGGACAGCGCAGCTACTATCTGGAGCGGGATGCACAGCCGCTATTCTATGCGCAGGTGGGATATACCGGCGAGGGACAGCGTTTTTCCAAAGTGTGGTATACCGGAAGTGAGACAAAACGCTTCCTGAGTCAGGAAGGAACCATCATCCGCCTGGTGACCGTGACTTCCACGGTGGCAGGGGCAGAGGATCCGACTTCGACTGCGGGAACCGATACAACAGCTGAGACGGCGGACATTCAGGACACCGCCACCCCTCGGGCTGCCACCCCGGCAGACATGGGTGCCTGGAACGGTACTTTTGAGTCCTGGAGCGTGGACTGCGCTACCGGCAGCATTACCCATGAACAGGGTACCATGCAGAAGGGTGTGCTCACCGGTGACTACACCTGTGACGTACATGCCGGAGAGGGCGGACTGGATGCATTTTCTCTCTGGAACAACCGGGAAGGCATGGAATATATTACTTATACCGGCAGTTTTGATTTCGAGGGAAAGGCGTTGGTAGAACAGCCCTCCGAGGAAATCCGGAAAAAACTGCTGGAAGGAACAGATGATACGGATCTGATTCTCTACGCTTATGATGCGACCGGCGAGAACTGCCTTTGGCAGGGAACCGGTGCGGAGACTTCCGTGGCGGATTATCGATTTGGCGGGGAGCTGATCGGATTGGAGACCCGGCCGGAATATACCTCCTATGAGGTGCCGGAGACTATGGCAACGGATGACGACGGAACAGGAAGCACAGGAGAGACAGGCACTGAAAAACCCCAGATCCGCATCTTTGACGGAGAAATCCAGTGGTTCGACGGAAAATACTGGGTCAGCGCAGGTAATGTGAAAGAGATGGCAAAACAGGATCCTTTTGCAGCATACGAAGAGAACCATGATACGGCAGCACTCGGAGACACAGCGGGAACTACCGGAGGCGATACAACAGACGGAAATGCCGGGCAGAGCATTACCGGAGGCAATACCACCGGAACAGCTGGCGGCAACAAAAATTCCGGAACGATTCAGAAGCCCGCGGCAACCCCGAAGCCTATGACAAAGCCGTCCACCCCAAAACCCGGTACCACCAAACCTTCTGCAACTCCGGCACCCACTGCAACTCCGGTACCGGCAGCAACCCCAGCACCGGCGCAGAGCAATGACAACAGCAGCTCCGGCGGCAGCAGTGACAGTGGAAGCACCGGAGGAGACAGCGGCAGCAGCGGCGGAAGTGACGTGGATATGGAGTGGACACCGGATCTGTTGTAGTCCAGCGCATGCGATAGATCACATTGGACTGTTCAGAGGCAGCCCGGAAAATAGTGGATAAAAAGATACATATTGAAGGGTGCTGCACAGAAAAGTGAAACATTTGGAATGAGGAGGATTCATTCATTGAAATATTCATTGAAATATCCATGGAAACAGAAGATATTGGAATCGAAAAAAATAGAGCTGCTGCTGGTGGCATTGCTCCTATTGGCGGCTATCGTCATCCGGGCATACCATTTCGGAGCGCCGCCCATCGGCGTACATCAGGACGAAGCCATGGCTGCCGTGGATGCCAAAGCACTGGCGGACTACGGTACAGACCGTTATGGAATGCGGTATCCGGTGCATTTTACGGCGTGGCGTACCAGCCAGATGAGCGTATTACTGTCCTACTGTATGATCCCGTTTATTAAGCTCCTGGGATTCTCCACGGTATCCACGAGACTGCCAATGCTGGTGATCAGCTGCCTGGGACTGCTGGCACTGTACCTCTTCGGCAGACAGCTGGCCGGCAAATGGACCGGCATGATCGTGCTGATCCTGGGGACCATCAGCCCCTGGCATTATATGCAGAGCCGGTGGTCCTTCGACTGCAACCTGTTCCCCCATGTGTTCCTGATCGCGGTAGTACTGCTGATCGCCGGACTAAAAAAGAAACCGCTGCTGTACCTTTCCATGATGATGTTCGGACTGTGCTCCTATGCCTACGGAATTGCGGACTATTCGGTACCGCTGTTTTTACTGGTGGTTGCTATTTATCTCCTGCGGCAGCAGGCAGTAAATTGGAAGGAGCTGGCAGCCTGCTTTGTGCTGTACCTGGTGATCGTGCTGCCGGAATTTTTATCTATGCTGCTTACCCTGCTGGGAAAGCCCGGAATCGAGACACCGCTTTTTACGATCCCGTCGTTCCTGTCCAGTAACCGCGGTGATGATATTCTGTTCGCTAACTTCTCCTGGAAACAGCTGTGGGAGAATATCGTCTGGACCGTTACCACCACCTGGGGCTCCGGGGACAAGAGCGTGACCAACACCATGGTGAGATTCGGCCCTGTGTACTATATCACGGATCTGTTCTTTGTCATCGGACTGGTCAGCATCCTCCGCAGACTCCGGGGAATGGAAAAAAAGGAACGTTACCCCTATGTCGCACTGTTAGCATGGCTGGGCATGGGACTGTGGGTAGGCATCCTTACCAAAAATGTGACAGTGAACCGTATCAATATCATATTCTATCCGGTTCTGATCATCGGGGGCATCGGTATCGCACGCTGCATCCGGAAGGTGCACCTCCTGTCCATACCCATTGCAGCGGTCTACGGTGTGATGGCACTGATGATGGCACAGATGTATTTTGGCAGCTGGGGAGAACTCAGCCGGACGTATTACTACGATCCCTACATACAGGCACTGAACTATGCACATACCATCGATTGCGATGCCTATTACATCTATCCGGATCCCCAGGGAATCGATGCCGGCGCTACCTTAGGCGAGATCCTGACTATGTACACCCACCGGATCGATGCACATTACTATCAGGGCATCAGTAACGTACAGGACGGCGTGGAACTCCGCCCGTATAAAGAACGCTACCACTATGAAAACGTGACGGCAGAGATCATAGCGGCCAATGAGGCGTCCGGAGAGCGGGCAGTGTATATCGTGGACTCCGGACAGAGAGAACTGTTCGATCCGGAGAAGTATGAGATCACTTCCATCTATGACCGGTTTTATGTGGTGAAGGACCGATCGAAATCTTAATTTTTTGTGGATTCTTATGTGAAAATTGCTTTTTACTTCCCTACGTGGTACAATAAAATGAATTATGACCATTTTTATGTGTACCAAGAGGGAAGTAAGAAGATGAAGCAGAATTTCTTGAAAATACCCATTAACAGAATCCTTGCACTGATCCTGTTAGATATTATGTCTATCGTTGTGGCATCCTTTGCCGCATTATACATTCGTTTCGATTTCAGCTTTGAGGGAATCCCTCAGGAATACCTTATCAAATTTGAAAATATTATTGTCTACAATATCGTATTGACATTACTCTTCTTCGCATTATGGAAGCTGTACAAAAGTGTATGGCGCTATGCCAGCGCGACAGAACTGCTGAATATCGTATTTGCTACCACCTGTGCCAGCATAGCACAGATGATCCTGTGCCATATCCTGAACCAGAAGATGCCCCGAAGCTACTATGTCCTATATTGGTTCCTGCTTTTTGGTATGACATGTACAATTCGATTCAGTTATCGGATTCTTCGCTTGATTAATTCAAAACGGACAGAACTTCGGACAAAAAAAGAAGGTAGCAATGTGATGATCATTGGTGCGGGAGCAGCGGCTAATGCTATCTTAAAGGAAATTGAGACCAGTCGATACTTAAATCTAAATCCTAAATGCATTATCGATGATAATCCGGGATGTCGTGGCAAATTTCTCCGGGGTGTGCCTATCGTCGGAGATAGAAATAAAATCATAGATGCAGTGGGACAGTATAATGTGGATGAGATCATCTTCGCCATTCCCTCTGCCAACACCCATGTAAAAAAAGAAATCCTGGATATCTGCAAAGAGACCGGCTGTAAGATGCGTACCCTTCCGGGAATGTATCAGCTGATCAACGGAGATGTCTCCGTAGCAAAATTAAAAGAGGTGGAGATCGAAGATCTCTTAGGAAGAGATCCCATAGAGATCAATACGGAAGAAGTCCTGAACTATGTGAAGGATAAGGTCGTACTGGTCACCGGCGGTGGCGGGTCTATCGGAAGTGAACTGTGCCGACAGATCGCCGGTCATCAGCCGAAACAGCTGATCATTGTCGATATCTATGAAAACAATGCCTATGAAATCCAACAAGAACTGACCCAAAAATATTCTGAACTTAATTTAGTAGTGCTGGTTGCATCAGTGCGTAATACCACTAGAATTGAGAAAATTTTTGAAACATATTCTCCTGATATTGTCTATCATGCTGCCGCTCATAAACATGTACCGCTCATGGAGACAAGTCCTACTGAGGCTATTAAGAATAATGTATTCGGAACCTATAAAACAGCACAGGCTGCGGCAAAATATGGTGTGAAGAAATTTGTACTGATTTCTACAGATAAGGCTGTGAATCCTACAAACATCATGGGAGCATCTAAGAGAATTTGCGAGATGATTATCCAAATGATGAATCATACTACAAATACCAATTTTGTGGCAGTGCGATTTGGAAATGTGTTAGGCAGTAACGGAAGCGTGATTCCACTATTCAAAAAGCAGATTGCAGTAGGCGGTCCGGTCACAGTTACAGATCCGAATATTGTTCGCTATTTTATGACGATTCCAGAAGCAGTTTCATTGGTCTTACAAGCAGGTGCTTATGCTAAAGGTGGAGAAATTTTTGTGCTAAATATGGGAGAACCGGTTAAAATATTAGATCTTGCAACCAATCTGATCAAATTGTCTGGATATAAACCAGGCGAAGATATCGAAATCAAATTCACTGGATTGCGCCCTGGTGAAAAAATGTATGAAGAATTACTCATGAATGAAGAAGGACTGAGAGAAACTGCTAATAAGATGATCTTTATTGGAAAACCTATTGAGTTTGATGAAATAGAATTCCGAAGACAACTGGACTTGCTAGAACAGGAAGCTGTCAATGAGGACGGAGATATTCGCAGTGAAGTTATGAAAATCGTACCTACGTATCATCCAACGGAGGAATAAAATCATGTATACTCCTATCAAACGTGTAATCGATATTGTATTGAGCGGATTGGGAATTCTCGTATTGTCTCCGTTATTGCTTGCATTATGTATCGCAATCAAGCTGGATTCACCGGGACCAATCCTGTTCAAACAGAAGAGAGTAGGCATTCATAAGACATACTTTATGATCTATAAGTTTCGAACGATGCGTACAGGTACTCCCAAGGATATGCCGACGCATATGTTGAGCAACCCAGAACAGTATATTACCAAAACCGGAAAATTACTACGGAAGACCAGTCTGGATGAACTGCCGCAGATATTTAATATTTTTAAGGGAGATATGAGCATTGTGGGACCACGTCCTGCATTGTGGAATCAGTATGATTTAATTGCGGAAAGAGATAAATATGGGGCGAATGATGTTTTGCCTGGACTGACCGGGTGGGCACAGATTAATGGCAGAGATGAACTGGAGATTCCGGTGAAAGCAAGGCTGGATGGAGAATATATTGCCAAATATGGATTCGGCATGGATCTTCGTTGCTTTTTCGGTACCTTTATAAGTGTGTTGAGGCAGGATGGTGTCGTAGAGGGCGGAACCGGAAGTATGCATAAGGAGAATTCCAAAGAAAATGAAAAAAATACTGATTTTGGGTGCCAATAGTTATATTGGCACTTCTTTTCATAAGTATGTCAAAAGAGAATATCCGGAGCAATATGACGTGGATGTGGTCAGCCTGAGGGGAGACGACTGGAAATTAAATGACTGGTCTGACTATGATAGTGTAATTAATGTTACGGGTAAGGCTCATGCAGACATTTCAACATTAACGGAAGAACAGAAACGGGAATATTACAGTGTGAATTGTAATCTGGCCTGTGAAGCGGCAAAGAAGGCTATTGCAGACGGTACAAAGCAATATATCTATTTCAGCAGCATCATTGTCTACGGAGACAGTAGTAACAATGGGACGACAATGCATATTACCGGGCAATCACAGCCAAATCCCACGAACTTTTACGGAGATAGTAAGTGGCAGGCAGAACAGCAACTTACAAAGCTGTTTGACACAGTAGAAATGGAAAAGACAAAACTCGTAATATTACGTCCTCCCATGATTTACGGAAAGGATAGTAAAGGGAATTTTAAAACACTGGTTAAACTGGCTGAAAAAATACCGGTTTTTCCAACCTACCATAATGAACGCAGTATGCTGTATATTGAGAATCTGGCAGAATGTCTTAAAATATTGATAGAAGAGAATCGAGAGGGAGTTTTTCTGCCTCAGAATGAGAGATATGTAAGTACTGCAGAGATGGTACGTGAAATAGCCTGCGTGAAGGGACGAAAGATTTACAGAGGAGGCTGGTTAAATCCTCTGCTTAGGATTACATTTTGTTTCCCCGGAAAGTTAGGAAACATGGTCAGGAAAGCGTTTGGCAGTATGACGATAGAAAACAGCCTGAGTAATAAAGTAGAGGGATATCAGCGCTATGATCTGAAAGAAAGTATAAAGAGAAGCATATAACTGGAGAAAAAATATGAAAAAAGCTCTGTTATTGACATCAGTTGCGTCTATGATACAGCAATTTAACATGAGAAATATAGAATTGCTGTTAGAAATGGGGTATGAAGTAGAGGTTGCCTGCAATTTTGAGCAGGGAAACACCTGCGCCGAGGAACAGATTGATGCCTTGAAACGGGAACTGGAGAGCAAAGGTGTTGCGTGGCATCAAATTGATTTTGCCCGTAATGTCTTTCAACTGGGACAGAATCTGCGGGCCTATAAACAGCTGAATATATTATTCCGTCAGAACGGGTATACACTTGTGCATTGTCAGAGCCCTATCGGTGGTGTACTTGGTAGAATAGTCGCATATAAACACAAAACGAAAATAATTTATACGGCGCATGGATTCCACTTTTTCAAAGGTGCCCCCTGGAAAAACTGGTTATTGTTTTATCCGATAGAAAAAATGTTATCGTATAAAACAGATGAACTTCTGGTAATCAATCGTGAAGATTATGCATTGGCTAATAATAAATTTTACATGAGGAAATTGACGTATATTCCCGGGATTGGAGTAAATACTTTACTTCGAGACTGCGATGAAAAACAAAAAAGGAAAAAGCGACAGGAACTTGGGATTCCGGAAGATGGTTTCCTAATGCTGCAAGTGGCGGAATTCAGCCAAAATAAAAATCAGAAAACAGTTATTGAAGCTGTGGAGAAAATGGGAAATCCTGATTTTTATTATGTAATGTGTGGAATTGGACCGGAAAAGGATAGGCTGGAGACTTATGTAAAGAAGCATGATCTGAGGAAAAATGTTTGTTTTATAGGATTCCGCAATGATGTACATGAATTGTTACAATGTGCAGATTGCTTCTGCTTGTCATCTTATCGTGAAGGGTTATCTGTGGCACTTATGGAGGCAATGGCAGCAGGCTTGCCGGTAATCGCAAGTAGAATCCGCGGAAATGTGGATCTTATAGATGATAAAAAGGGTGGTTATCTGGTATCGCCGGGGAATCCTGCGGAGTTTAAGGAAGCTTGTCAAAAATTATTCTCCGAAAAGCAGGAGAATCCGAAACGGATGAATTCTATGGGAGAATATAATCAGGAAAAAATTAAGCAATTTAGTGCTGAAACAGTGGATCGGATTATGAGGAAAGTGTATGAAAGACAATGATATCATGCAGAAACCGACTGTGTCTGTCATTATGGGAATCTATAATGAGCGTAACAAAATACAGGTACAAAGGTCGATAGAGTCTGTGCTGCAGCAGACCTATGATGACTTTGAATTTATTATCTGTGATGATGGATCTGAACAGGACTGTTACAAGTGGTTGGAAGAGTATTGTCGGTTAGATCCAAGGATTCGTCTGATACGACAGGGGAAAAATATGGGATTGGCAATAGCACTGAATCAATGTCTGAAAAAATCCCGTGGAGAATATATTGCCAGGATGGATGCAGATGATCTGTCAAAACCGGAGCGTTTTGAAAAGCAGATAGTGTTCCTGACAGAGCATCCGGAGTATGCTTTGGTTGGTTGTGGTGCAGACTTGATTGATGACGGAGGAACCTGGGGAGAGAGAATGCCTGCGGAAAAACCTCAGAAGAATGATTTTTTATGGAGTTCTCCGTTTATGCATCCAACGATAGTCATCCGTAAAAAAGTACTGGAAGAACTCGGAGGATATACAACAGAAGATTATGCAGAGAGAACAGAAGATTACGAGCTGTTCATGCGACTGTATGCTGCGGGATACAGGGGATATAATTTACAGGAGAGTCTGTTCCAATACCGGGAAGATCGTAATGCTTATAGGAAGAGAAAATATAAGTATCGTGTCAATGAGGCCAAGGTAAGATATCGTGGTTATCGTGAGCTGGGAATATTACCGGGACATATTCACAATGTGATCAAGCCTTTGATTGTTGGAATGATTCCGGTGCAATGGATGCAGAAAATACGAAGAAAACAATTTGGAAGATAAGATGATAGGAATTGTAATATTAAACTATAGAAACTGGGAGGATACGCTTCGATGCATTAGAAGTATTGCACAGAATCCTCCAACGGAGCCTTATAATATCATATTAGTGGATAATGCATCTCCGAACGAACCGGAATATGATTTGGAGGAAATGATACAGCAATATCGTGTGACCTATATCGCAAATAAAGAAAATCGGGGATATAACGGTGGAAATAATATTGGAATCCATGCTGCGCTAGAAAAAGAATGTGATGCAATCCTAATTTCCAATAATGATGTATGCTTTCGACTTGGAAGTATTCAGAAGCTGTGGGAATATACGAAGAAACATCCGGAAGTGGGGATCGTAGGACCTAAAATCCTCGATGCGGAAGGAAAAGTACAAAAGAGTAATCTATGCAGGAAAACCGGAATGAAGGAAAAATATCTGGTGAGGACAAGGCTGAATGCCATTTTTCGTAAAGCCTACCGAACATATTTTGGACTGGACAGAAATTACGATACAATATTTGATGTCCATGCAGTACTGGGTTGCTGCTTCCTGATGACTGCAGAATGTGCAAAAAAAGTGACCCCTTTGGATGAACATCCTTTTCTGTATGAAGAGGAACTGATTCTTGGAATCTGTATGGAGCGAGCCGGGTATCGTACGGTCTATGACCCGGAGGCAGTAATTGAACATTTACATGGAGGAAGCACTAAGCATGTAAAGGCTTTTGCTTTTGCCCATAATGTGAGAAGTGAGATCTACTATTGCAGAAAATATCTGAATGCATCAAAGGCACAAATTTATCCATTGTACTGGTACCGTGTAGGCCTGTACCTTATTCGATGCCTGAAATATCAGGATTTTCGGGAACAGTGGAAATGGTTTCGGAAGATGACGAGAGAGGAATTGCTGTAAAATAAAAAAATAAACGTATAAATAATAATGGCATAGAATAGACTGTAAAGATGGCAAGACAGGCTAGACAAAAGAGGAAAATGTATGAGATAATACGAATAAGAAAAGCGGGTACAAAAGAGGGATAACATTGGAGAAAAAGGGGACAATACAAGAAATAGAAAAAATATTTCCAGACTATTTTGATAGATTCCAATTGCCGAAGGGGGCAAGAGAAGAATCTATCAAAGTATATAGAATTTGCAAAAGCAGAAAATGCGATCGAAGTTCTTTTCTGCCATCTTATGAAGAAAACAATTATAAATTAAATCCAATGGTTGATGAAAATGATCCGGGGCAGTATTCCTTATCTACGTTTGAAAAGCCCAAAGACGCAAAAAGGTTTGCATGTGTAATGGCAGGCATGGAGGAACCATATCCGATAGCAATTGGTTTCACCAATCCGAAACATGGATTAGTGCAAAGAACAAAGGAAAGAACCGGAAAAAGAACGTCGCATGTGGACTGGTGGCTCTATAAGGATGCAAGACCTTATGAGGAATTTGAGATAATAGCTGATTTTGAAGAACACTTTCAAAATTACCTTCGAGAAAGAGATGATAAGAAATGAAAAAATTTATAGAATTGGAAAAGTATGGTAAACTTTATGTTGACAAAGTTTTATTTGAAACTTATTTTCCGGTTATTTTTACGTGCTTAAATGACAACAAAGATGTTTTTATATGCGTATGCTGTCAGAATAATGAAAAAGGGTGTAAATGGCTAGTTGGAAAAACTAACGGAATCAGCATTATGAAAATGCTTCAGAACCAAATGACGATTCGCCAATTGCTACTTGACTTTAGCTCTGAAAGAATAACAGTTGATTATAAGAATAACAAATACACAATAGCATACAATAATTCAGACTGGAATGAAGAGAGCAAATATTTACCTAAGGCAGATTCCTATATGTATGCGGAAGAAGGAGAATTTGAAGAAGAAATTAATTATTTTTCTTCTATAGATCGTATACATTATAATGCACAATATTATAAAAGCATTATGGAAGAATTGGGCACCATAAGTAAAACAATGGAACCAATTGTAGATTCGCTGACATCAGTTTCAAACATTATCGGTAACATAACAATTTCGAGTGAAATATTAAAAACCATGGAAGTATTTGGTAAATTAAAGATTAATATTGCAGAAAGCATTGGAAAGTATGCTGAACGGGAAAAGGATACTAACCTTACATTTGAACATACATTTTCCGCTTCAGTGGGAGAATTAATTGTAGAAATAGAGACAGATGATAAAGGATTTGCTGATGCAGCGTAAAGGAGAAAAGATGGCGAATTTTAATAGCTCACTGATTTTAAAAGAAATGGTATTTGATAAAATTGAGTTTGAGAGGAAAGGATTTAAAAGCAATAAAGAGTTGGAATTTAACTTACAGGTTCAAATTGGAAGTGGTGCAGATAATACTTATAAGGTAACACTTGTTTTAACTGCGAAAAAACCTGATGAATATGATATTGTTATCAGCTTGTCCGGTTTCTTTGAACTTGAGGGCAGAGAAGAAATGGATGACAATATGGTACAAAATCTGATCAGCAAGAATACTGTCGCAATATTAATGCCGTACCTTAGAAGTGAACTTACCTTATTGACGGCGCAACCCAACACGGAAAGCGTTGTACTTCCACCATTTAATATCAATAAAATGTTTGAAAAATAGATGAAGAGGCACCCCACTAGAGGTGTCTCTTCATTTACGATAACTCAAAATCAAGAATTGTTGTAAATAGTGGCAAAGTATGTTACTATAAAATGTACTATTGTATCTGGTGGAGTAAAAGAAAGACGATAAAAATGACTACAAACAGGAAACAACCGTTAATATCCATACTCGTGCGGACATGCCAACGCCCGAAAATATTGAAGAGAGCATTAGACAGTATCTGGGGACAGACGTATTCAAATATAGAAGTAGTAATTGTAGAAGATGGCCCGAATATATCGGAAAAATTTCTGGAACAGCATTATGCGGGAAAAAATTATAAATACCGGGCGACAATAGAAAAAGTCGGACGATCTGCGGCGGGAAATGAAGCACTTGCTATGGCAACGGGGGAATACCTGAATTTTTTGGATGACGATGATATGTTTATGGAGAAACATGTAGAGACATTAGTATCCAAATTGGCAGAAAGTTCAGACCTGGCCGCATACAGTGTTGCAGAGGAAAGGCAACTTAGAACAGACAGTGCGGATCCGACAGCTTATAAAATAAAACGGAAGACGATCCGTTTTCAGCAACCGTTCAACAGATTACTGCTGTATACATTTAATTACTTCCCAATTCAGAGCGTTATGTTTGCAAGGACTCTTTATGATCAATATGGTGGATTAGATGAAAAACTGGATTCTCTGGAAGACTGGGATCTGTGGGTAAGATATGCCTGTCATACCGACTTTATATACGTGAATGAGGTGACATCCTGCTATCATATTCCCTACCGCGCAAAGAATAAAAAGTCGAGGAAAGGCCTAATGATTGATAATCGTGAGATGCTGTATCGCAAGTTTGAACAGTATAAATGTACACTTTCAGTTCGGCAAATCAATGATGAAATGACATATGTAATAAGAGAATATAAAAATAAAGGATTGCTTAGATATCTGAGGATGTTTTTCCGGACAGTGTTTACGGGGGAACAATAGTGTTATGATAAATAATACAACATATAGAGGTGAAAAATGGAAGAAAAAATATTTGTAACAAGACCTTCTATGCCACCAATGGAAGAATATATAGAGGAAATACAAAGCATATGGGATGAACATATTTTGACAAATATGGGACCGAAGCACAAAAAGCTGGAAGCCGAATTAGTAAAATATTTGAAGGTTCCCTACATTTCACTGATGGTAAATGGACATATGGCATTAGAGATGGCGATTCAGGCATTGAATCTTACAGGAGAAGTGATTACCACGCCGTTTACGTTTGCCTCTACTACACATGCAATTGTTAGAAATGGGTTGCAACCGGTTTTTTGCGATATTGATCCGTTAACATGTACTATAGATGCAGATAAAATTGAAGGATTAATTACAGATCGTACATCTGCTATTCTTCCGGTACATGTATATGGAAACGTATGCAATGTAGAGAAAATAGATAAGATAGCGAAAAAACATGGATTAAAGGTAATATATGATGCGGCGCATGCCTTTGGAGAAGAGTATAAAGGAATAGGAATAGGAAATTTTGGAAATGCTTCAATGTTTAGCTTCCATGCAACGAAATCGTTTAATACGATAGAAGGAGGAGCGGTATGCTATTCCGATGAAGATTTGGGATTGGATTTGTATCGGTTAAAAAATTTTGGCATTCGCGGGCCGGAAAAAGTTGATTATGTAGGCGCAAATGCAAAAATGAATGAGTTTCAAGCTGCAATGGGTTTGTGTAATCTTAGACATATTAATGATGAAATCGCAAAAAGAGAGAAAGTATATGAATTATATGCGGAACAATTAAAGGATATTGAGGGCATTGGTATGCTCAAATTACAAAAAAACGTTAAGCATAACTACTCTTACTTGCCAATCATTATAGATGAAAATGAGTTTGGATTTACGAGAAATGAAGTGTTTGATATTTTGGCACAACACAATATCTATAGTAGAAAGTATTTTTATCCAATAACAAATAGTTATAATTGCTTTCATGGAGAATTTAAAGTAGAGGAGACGCCTATAGCGTTACATGTTTCAAAAAGAGTATTAACATTGCCTATGTATGCAGATTTGTCTGAAGAACAAATAGATATTATTTGTTCGGCTATAAGAAATATGAAAAAGTAAAAGCAGAGAGAAAAATATGATAAAAGGATTTTGGAATTTTTTTAAGGGCTTGATAGATGACCGAAAAGTGATATTAGATTTGGCCAAGAATGATTTTAAAGCAAAATATACCAACTCACTGTTGGGAATTGTGTGGGCGTTTATGTTACCATTGACAATTATATTAGTGTTATGGTTTGTTTTCCAAGTGGGATTCAGATCGGCGCCTGTGAACGATATTCCATTCATATTGTGGTATATTCCGGCTTTTTTATCATGGAATTTTTTTACAGATGCTTTTGGGAGCGGCGCGGCATGCATATTTGATTATTCGTATTTGGTTAAGAATATGAAGTTTCGCGTGAGCACATTGCCGGTAGTGAAAATTATTTCATCCAGTTTTGTACATCTGTTCTTTGTTGGATTTATATTTGTGATATATGCAATTTACGGGAGATATCCTACTATTTATAATGTGCAGGTGATTTATTATTATTTATGCATGGTTGTATTACTATTGGGAGCAACTTGGATTATGGCAGCACTCTCTGTGTTTTCAAGGGATGTTTTGAATGTTATCTCACTGATTGTGCAGGTCGGTTTCTGGGCAACACCGTTAGTATGGGACCCTGGAACAATGCCACGAATGGTTCAAATGATTGTAAAGATTAATCCGATGTATTACATTTGCGTAGGATATAGAGAAACTTTTTCGGCACAAATATGGTTTTGGGAGCATCCTTGTCTGACGGCATATTTTTGGGCCTTTGCATTGACTCAACTGTGCATAGGCGCCTATGTATTTCATAAATTAAGACCACAATTTGCGGATATGTTGTAGAAAGAGGAACAAAATGTCAGAGTATGCAATTGAAGTAACAGATTTAACAAAAACGTATAAATTATATGAGAGCAATAAAAGAAGAATTATAGAGGGACTTTTCCCTTTTGTAAAGCCACAGTATAGAAAGTTTGACGCGTTAAACAATGTGAACTTTAAAATTAAGAAGGGCGAAATTGTAGGGATTATTGGAAAAAATGGAAGTGGTAAGTCTACTTTATTAAAGATTATAACTGGGGTGTTAAATCCGACTTTAGGAAATGTGTCTGTTAATGGTAGGATATCAGCGTTGTTGGAATTGGGGGCAGGTTTTAATCCAGAGTATACAGGAATAGAGAATATATATCTCAATGGAACATTAAATGGGATTACACATGAGGAAATGAGTAAGAGAATTGGTGACATAGCTGATTTTGCAGATATAGGCGATTTTATTTATCAGCCGGTAAAAAATTATTCCAGTGGAATGTTTGTAAGATTGGCATTTGCTGTTGCGGTATACTCTAATCCAGACATTCTGATTGTAGATGAAGCTTTAGCAGTTGGAGATGCTGCATTTCAGGCGAAATGTATGGCGAGAATGAACCAGATTATGAAGTCAGGCGCAACAGTGCTGTTTGTGACGCATGATATGAATACGGTAAAGAGACTGTGCCAACGCTGTATATATTTGGAAAATGGTAAAAAAATCATGGAGGGTGATGCGGCCGAACTGGCAGATGTTTATTTGAAAAAAATCAGGGAATCTATGAATGAAGAACATTTGAAACTAGAGGAAGAAAAAAGACTTTCTAAAGAAAAAGAAGGAGATAAAGGAGAAGACAAAACAGTTAGTCAAAAAGAGGCGCTAACGCAAGAAAATGTAAATAGCAAGGTTAAAAAAATAGAGGGAAAATACGTTAATAAAGATTTTATAAAAAGGACAAGTCATTTCAGAGAAGGAACAGGAACCGTGGAGTTTATTGATTTGAGATTGCTTGATGAAACAGATACAGAGACCTTTTCCTTTGCGTTTAACCAAATATTGAAGATTCGCATTACAGTGAGGGTGAATGAAGACGAAACATTTGGAATAGCCTATCACATTCGTGATGATAAAAACATGGAATTGTTGGGAAGCTCAACAATGAGGGAACTGGGCACTCTTATTGATGGAAAAAAAGGAGAGTATTATCAAGTTGATATCAGCACTCCATTGCCTATTATAGAAGGAAATTACAATATTTCACTGGTTGCTTCAAGACCTGTTATAGCAAATCGAACAGCCATGTTTTTATGCATGATTGATAATGCAGCAGTATTTGCAGTTGAGGAAAACTTAAAGCAAAAATTATGGGACAAGGTATACCTAAAAAATACTGTAGCAATTAAAAAGATGATTTAATATATCAGGGCTATATTAGGGATTTTATATGCTAGTATAGTTATCGTTTTATCAGATATAGCGTGTATAATAACAAAACATATTTTTCAAAACGATTAATTTCATTATAAAAGAAACGCAAAAGGAGATTGTGGGACATATGAACCACAGAGAGTAGAATGAGACTTGGAATTATGCAACCATATTTTCTTCCGTATCTAGGATATATTTCGTTAATAAAACACACTGATGAGTTTATTTTATTTGATAGTGCGCAGTTTATTCGACATGGATGGATTGAGCGCAATAGGATTTTAAAACCAGGAGAGGGATGGCAATATATAGCTGTTCCACTTGTTAAGCACGGACAGAAAACTGCTATTTGCTCTGTGGAAATAAATAACAACACAGACTGGAAAAATAAATTGCTGGCACAATTGGTACATTATAAAAAGGCACCATATTACAATAAAGTAATACATTTGCTGGAAGCAGAATTGAAAGCTGACTATACTAGCATTGTGAAATTAGACAAAGTATTGCTAGAAGCAGTATGTAAATATTTGGGAATTGATACACCAATAAAAATATTTACTGAAATGAATTTACAAATTGAAGAGGCTGTAGCCGCGGATGAATGGGCCCTTAATATATGTAAGGCAATACCCGCGGCAAAGGAATATTGGAATCCACCTGGAGGAATAGATTTTTTTGATAGAGAAAAGTATGTACGGGCTGGAATTGATCTGAGATTTCAGAAAATAAATTTGCCCCCATATTATCAAGGAAGATTAAATTTCGAGAAAGGATTATCCATTGTTGATGTTATGATGTTCAATTCAATAGAAATCATAAACGATATGTTGGATGATTTTGAATTATTATAGATAATCAGAAGGAACAAGGAATGAAGAATATTGCAAAAATAGTTGTAAATGCGGATGACTTTGGAATGTCTGTTAATAAAAATATTGCAATTGATCAAATGATGAGGAAAGGTGTCTGTACAAATGCATCCCTTGTTGTAAACATGAATTATAGCGATGAAGCGGTAAGATTGGCTTATGAAGGGGGGTATGAAGATAGACTTTCATTACACATCAATTTGACAGAAGGTAGAGCGCTTAGCGAAGGGATTAAAAAAATTCCTTTGTATTATAAAGAGGGGGAATTTGTGCATCGACCTATTATTAGACAGAATAAACAGGTGTATCCATTTCATATAGTGGCAGTTAGAAACGAAATAGAGGCACAGATTCAAAAATTTATGAACTATGGATTGAAAATAAAAAGCATAGATTCTCATAATTGGGTTCATTTACGAGTACCTGTATGGTTAGCATTAAAACCATTAATTAAAAAGTATGATATAAAGATTGTGCGTCCTATGTGGGAGGGATATAAGAGACCTGAAATTGCTTCAGATAAATGGAGTAAATATTTTATTACAATTCAACCATGGATTTTAAGATGCAGACAATGCAATATTATACAGCATACAAGCAATATCGAACAATTTTTGCTATATGAAGAGGAACTAAAAAACTTAAAGTATATAGAAACATTTGTACACCCGGATATAATAAATAATAAAATTATAGATATATCAAGTTCTTATTTAAAGCAACCGAAAGGCTGTGTTGAGGATAATGTAAATAAGTTATCTTCTTATTCTAAAGTATTAATAGATAATGTCTTGGAGGAAATTTGAAATGAAAAAAATAATAATTATTGGTGCGACTGGTGAAACAGGTATGTATATTACAGACTATTTTTGCAACATTAATCCTAAAGAATATGAAATCGTTGCGGTTGGACGAAGAAAGACCAATTTTTTTTCAAAATATGGAATTAGATATCATAGTGTGGACATTAGAAAAAGCGATGATTTTGTACAGTTACCTCAGGATGATGTATATGCTGTAATATTCACAGCGGCAATGATGCCAGGAAGGATGGAAGGCTATCATCCAATGGAATATTTAGAGACAAATGTCTGTGGAACGTTAAATGTTTTAGAATATTGTCGTAAAGTTAATGCAGATCGGATTTTGTTTACACAAACTATTCGCGATCTAGGTAATAAGATTGGAAAGGAAACAATTAAGCCGGATGCTTGCCGGGATTTTTCTTTTACGGGAGATCACGCAATGTATGTTATCTCTAAAAACGCTGCAGTGGATATGATTGAACATTACTATCGAGAATATGGCTTGAAGCGTTTTATTTTTAGATTACCGACGATTTACATGTATACTCCAAATAGTTACTATTACGTTAACGGTGAAAAAAAAATTATGGGCTTTCGCCATATGATTAACCAAGCGATGGCTGGGGAAAATATTGAAGTATGGGGTGATCCTTCAAGAGCACATGATATTGTATATGTAAAGGACTTAGCAAAATTATTTTATCTAGCATGCAGAAGTGATTTAGATGGAGGAATGTATAATGTTGGAACCGGCCATCCGGTAAGTTTACAAGAACAAATTGATGGTATGGTCGAGATTTTTGGATCAGAGGGTAAAAAATCAAAGTTAGTGTATTGCCCTGAAAAGCCAAATGCAAGGCAGTATGATATAGACATTACTAAGACGATACGAGAATTAGGATATAAATCGGATTTTTCATATAAGGAATATTTAGAAGATTTTAAATTGGAAATGCAGTTAAATCGATTTAAAGATTTATTTTAGTGTAAGGGATAATAATGAAAATTTCAGTCATTTTAACTTCGTATAACCATGAAAAATATATTCGGCAAAGCATTGAGAGCGTACTTAATCAGACGTATCAGAATTATGAACTGATAGTTGTAGATGATTGCTCTACAGACTCATCATGGGATATTATATGCGAATATCAAAAGAAATATCCTGCAATGATTACAATACGGCATGAGTATAACTGGCATGGAGGAACGGTGGAGGATGTTGTAAAAAATATTGCAACCGGGGATTATATTGCGTTACACCATAGTGACGATATTTGGGAATTGGATAAGTTGGAAAAACAAGTGAAAGCAATGTCAGAACATCCAGAGTGCGTGGCTGTATTTACAAATGCAAGAGCAATTATGGAAGATGGATGTTTGTACCAAGATAGTACAGGTTTCTATTATAATCTTTTTCAAACTGAAAACAGAAAAAGACAAGAATGGTTGCATTATTTCTTTTATCAAGGAAATTGTTTATGTCATCCAAGTATATTGGTGAAGAAGGAGGCTTATGCCGCAGACGGTTTTTTTCGGAAGGGATTACGACAGATTCCGGATTTTGTAAAATGGATACAAATATGTAAAAAAAATGAAATTTATGTACTACCAGAGGCATTAGTTAATTTCAGAATTCATTTGAATGGAGGAAATGCTAGTGGATTTCGTGCGGATACCCAGATAAGATCAACGGTGGAATTATTTTTAATGTTGGACGAATATGCACAAATTGAAGATCGGGATGAATTTATAAAAATATTCCCAGAAGCAAAGGAATTTTGTAAAAAAGATTCTTTTTTCCCAGAATACGCGTTGGGAAGAGTATGTATGCAAACAGGGCTACAGCCTTATATACGCTTATACGGAATGCAACAAATATATCGTTTATTAAACGAACCAGAAAAAGCTAAAATACTTAAGAATGTCTATAATTACTCTATGCAGCAATTCATGGATGAGACAGGAAAACAGGATGTTTTTGGTCTTTTGCCCAAAGCAGTGGAACAAGTTAGAACTTTATATTGGGATATAGGGCAGGGATATTCAACAAAATATATCAAGCAGGAAAAATTTTATTTGAATCAACAAGATGAGTTTAGAATGAAATGTGAACTGAGGTTAAAAGCAGGCGAAGAGATTGTTTCAATGAGATTTGACCCGGTAGAAGGAATTATGAGTTGGTGCAGAATTGACTATGTTGCAGTAAATGACGTTGAGGTGCTATGTTGGGCAGAAAATGCCTTATTAGAAAGTGGTGGAAGTCAATTTTTTGTAATAGAGGATCCTATCTATCAGATTGAGTACTCAAAGAAATTTATTACAGATACCAGAGTGAAAATAGAAATCTTTGGCAAAGTAGAAAGAGTGCCCCAAGAAAAAGCAGCTGATGTAATAATGAGGAAAATCTATAAGACACAACTTCCGGTAGGACAGTTGGTGCAGATGAGAAGCCTCTATATAGACAGGGGAAATGGTTATAATGCAGAAGAATGCATTACTAATAAGTATTACTTGAAGGAAAATACGCAGTATACTATGGTGTGCACAATAATTGCAGATGCAGAGAATGATGTTAAGGGATTGCGATTTGATCCTATAGAAGGATTAATGATTAAGTCGAGAATTAAGAAGATAAGAATTAATAATTGGGAGGCGGAATGGGCAGCTTACAATGCGTATTGTACATGGGATGATTGGGATGTTTTTCTTACGTTGGATCCGATATATACAATCATTACACCACACCAATTAACAAAGGGTGTGAAGAACATACAGGTTATGATTGAGGGAGAACTTGCAACTTGTACGCAACAGGAAATAGCAGATTGTGTGTTTAGAAAAAAATAGCGATATAAGAGGAAAAAAATGGAAAAAGTTAGTGTGATAATGCCGTGCTATAATGACGGAAAATACATTATGGAAGCCATAGATTCTATAGGAAAGCAAACATATCAAAATTGGGAGTTGATTATTGTAGATGATGGCTCGGATGATGAAGAAACAAAGCAAATTATCAATGAGATCCAGAATCCTAAAATCAAGGTGTTTCACACAGAACATTTACGCCCTGCGAGAGCCAGAAATTATGGAATTCAAAAAGCAGAGGGAAAATATATTCTTCCGGTGGATTCTGATGATAGAATTCATGAAGAATATATGGAAAAAGCAGTAAAAAAAATAGAATCAAATTCGCAGATAGGGGTAGTTTATTGTAAAGCGGAACTTTTTGGCGAAAAAAACGGACCTTGGAATTTGCCGGATTATTCTTTTGAACAAATGCTTTTGGATAATATTGTGTTTGTAACAGCACTATTTTATAAAAGTGATTGGGAAAAAGTAGGTGGATTTAATACTTCCATGGCACAAGGAATGGAGGATTATGATTTTTGGTTATCTATTTTGAGCATTGGAAGAGAAATTTATCAAATACCGGAGGCTCTTTTCTTTTATCGAATAAAGCCAATATCCAGAACAACTAATTTTCAGGACAATTGTACCCAAGTACAAAGTACATATCGGCAGATATATTACAATCATAAAGAATTCTATCAAAAGCATTATGATGAGTATGCGCTTGCGCTAAGAGATGCATTGATTGAACAAATTTTTATTCGACGGAAATATGAGGAACGCTGGAAAAGGATTAGTAGAATTGCATCTTACCCAGTGATAGGTAAAATTATAAGAAAATTAGTTAGAGAATAGGAGTTATACTTACATGATTATTTTCACATCCATTTGCGCAAATTATACACATAAGGCAAGAACCCTTGCAGAGTCTGTAAAAAAACATATGCCGGAGGCTAAATTTTTTGTGTGCATGACCGAAAGAGAGAAAACTCCGATAATGGAATTTCCTGCATTTGACGAAGTTGTATTATCCAAGGATATGTGGGAGGGAAATTTTGATAGATTTATTTATAAGCATGCAATTGTAGAAGCATCTACTGCTGTAAAAGCGCATTTTTTTCAGTATTTAATGAAGCGCTTTCCGGAAGAACAAGAATTCATTTATCTTGATCCGGATTGTTATGTTTATTCTGATTTCGCGGAGTTACGTGAACTGTTAAAGAGTAGGCCCATTGTTTTGTGTCCTCATTTGCTTCAGCCGGGCAATATTGATATGGAGCTTTCTTCTACTGCGCATGGTGTCTATAATCTTGGATTTTTAGCGGTAAATCATAGTGAAGAAGCGGTGAAATTTATTAATTGGTGGGCGGAAAGATTGTATTTGTTCTGTTATGATGATATCCAGAGAGGGATCTTTACAGATCAAAAATGGGTAGATTTAGCACCATGTTTTTTTGATGTAGAAATTTTCAAACATAGAGGATACGATTTTGCACCGTGGTCTTTGCTTGATTGTGGCATGACAAAGGAGAATGGTAATTATTTTGTAAAGGGAGATCCCATTCGATTTATACATTTTTCGGGTTATGGAAAAACAGCGCAGAAGTGTATGCGTGACTGGTTGCCGGAAGGAGAACATCCTTTTAGAGAATTGTATGCAGAATACAGTAAACATCACGAGAAGAATAACAGTGATGGAGTGTCAAGAACGCCTTGGAGTTATAGCTGCTACTATTCTGGAGAAAGCATAGATGATGGCCTGAGAGCTAAATATAGATCAAATTATGATGTGATGTTTTCTACAGAGGATCCTTTTGCGATGAGCAATAGGCAAATGAAGAAGGCTCTGAAAAAGGGAAATAATAGTTCAAATTTATTTGAAAAAGTAAGATATGTACTGAAAAATGAAGGAGTGTCAGGTTTGATTGTAAGAATAAAGCAAAGGCTGTAGAGAATACGTCCGTATAGCTGGTATTCGGTAGACGGATTTAATAAAATTATAAAGAAAGTTGAAAGTGATGAAAAAAATAAGGAATGGAACAAAAGCAAGGGAAATATTAGTTATTACAGTATTAATTTTGATAATAATCGCATGGGGACTACGAGAAATAGTTTTTGAAAGCATTGGAATTGGAAATAGGCTGATTGAGTTTACATATGTATGTTCTCTATTTATCTCTCTTTTTGCGTTATTTTACTATTTGCTGTATGATGAATGCGGAAATAGATATAATTGGAATTATTACAAATATTATATATTTCTTGGAATAATGGAGACCATTGCACTATTCCCTTTTTTCACTCAAAAATTTATGTATGGTGATGATCTATGGGGATTTGATCAGGATTTTTCAGGCTCCATACAATCGGGCTTATTTTTTAGTCGACCTTTCATTTCATTTTTGCAGGGATATGTGATAAACAGCAATTTTCTACATATTCGAAGTTTTAGACTATTTGTGAGTATAATGTTGTGGCTATTTGGCTGTATTTTATTTCAAGTAGTAAATAAACTGACTGGCAAATTAAAAAACTCTTTTTTGTTTGCGCTAATAGCTATAGCTAGTTGTGTGTCAGCGGATTGTATAGCATATGCCAGTGTATACCCGATAGTTGCTTCATTGTTATTGTCGACAATTTCATTTGCTACGTATACACAAATAAATGAAATTACAGACAAGAAAATGAAACGGATTGTTATTATATTATCTGCAATACCGTTATTCTTAGCGTTCGGGATGTATCAAATCGGAACGCCGATTGTTTTCTTATTGTATGTTATTGCTGAGCAATCAAAAAAAGAAGCGTCGGAGAAAAGAAGATTTATTCATGCATTTGGATATCTTGTATATTATGGATGCGTAGCTATAACATATTTAGGATTTACAAAGGTCGCACAAAAAATTACTGGTGTACAAGCAGGGCAATCAGCTAGAGCTCAAGTAGGTAGTTCGGTATATTTTTATCTTGAAAAGATTAGCTGGTTCATAAGGGAGGTTATCCCCCAAACGATTAACAGAATAGTTGGTATACTTACGGGAAACACATTTTTTAATGAAAATAATATGTTTTATAGTGTAACTTATAAGTCGAGTGTAATAAAGATAGTATGTTTTATTGTAGTAATAGTGCTTATAGGTATTTCTGTAATAAAAAACATAGCAAAAACAAAAAGTCCCTGGTTAACAATTATTATGTTCTCTGCAATATTTCTTTCCTTTTGGCCATTTATGATTTTACCAGAAAGCACCTATTTGACGTATTATGCAATAGGATTAATACTATTATTTACGTGGTTTTTTGTAGATGGTTTATATACTATAGGAAAGCGTTATTTTCCAGGCAAAATAGCAAACTCAATGCTGTATGCCATTATACTATTAATTATATTACAAACGAATAATTATGCACAAAATGTGTGGGTAAATTATAATAGAGACTCTTATGAGTATGTTGCAAACACAATTGAAGCTGCTCTGAATACGGGCGAGAAGATAAATACAATTGTAGTGTATGGTAATATTGGTCCTTATGTAGGAGGAAGAGAATATGTTATCATGTTGGTAAGGGATGTATTGAAAGAATTAGAGTGTAATTCTAATGATATCACAATTACGCAATATGATAATATTAATTATATTTCTATATTTAATGATAATGAATTAGAAACAATGAAAAATATATTGGGGGAAGAAAGAACCCAAAAATTATTAGAGTATTATGTGCATGATGAAATGTATTCAAGATGGTTATACTCGGGAATGGAAATGACGCAAGCAGATATGGACTTTTTGAGGGAATGCTTTTTGGAGACGGGACAAATCGTGCAGGAAGATAAGAATACAATATTGATTAATTTAACAGGACTTAATAGCAGAAATGTCTTTTAGAAAGGATAATATAATGAAAGTAGTATTATTAGCAGGGGGGCTAGGCACTAGAATATCTGAAGAATCACAGTTTAAACCTAAGCCTATGATAGAAATTGATGGAAAGCCAATCCTTTGGCATATTATGAAGGAATATTCCTACTATGGATTCAATGATTTTGTAATTTGCGCCGGATATAAGCAATATGTAATTAAAGAATGGTTCGATGATTATTTCCTCCACAACAGTGATATTACCTTTGACTTTACGGATGGAACAAAAAAGGTAATTGTACATAGTCAGCATTGTGAACCGTGGAGAGTAACAGTAGTCGATACCGGATTAAATACTATGACAGGCGGTCGTATAAAAAGGATACAACCTTATATTGGAAATGAACCTTTTATGATGACATACGGAGACGGTGTTTGTGATGTAGATATTCAGGAATTGTTGAGATTTCATCAGGAGCATGGAAAAATTGCAACACTGACTGCGGTAATTCAGGAGCAGCAAAAGGGCGTTCTGGATATTGGAGGAGACAATGCGGTACGCTCTTTCCGGGAGAAAAAGGCATCGGATGGTGCCTTGATTAATGCCGGCTACATGGTGCTAAATCCTGAAATTTTTGATTACCTTGACGGAGATTCTTGTGTATTTGAACAGACACCCTTGCAAAAACTTGCAGAACAGGGACAGCTAATGTCTTATACGCACAAGGGATTTTGGCAATGTATGGACAATAAACGAGAAATGGATTTGCTAGAGAAGATGCTTGCAAAAGGGAATGCTCCTTGGAAAAAGTGGGAGGACTAAGAATGGCTGATATCTTTGATCTGTCTTTTTATAAAGGGAAAAAAGTATTTGTGACAGGACATACCGGATTTAAGGGGGCGTGGCTCTGCCACATGTTAGCGAAAGCTGGAGCGGAAGTAACCGGTTATTCCCTAAATCCACCGACCAATCCATCTTTATTTGAAATTGCAGAAATTGAAAAGGAAATAAATTCTGTAATAGGGGATATACGGGATTATAAACGCTTGTCAGAAACTTTTATGCAGGCAAAACCGGAGATTGTACTTCATTTGGCAGCACAACCGATTGTCAGGGACAGCTATAAAGATCCCAGATATACTTATGAGACTAATGTCATGGGGACTGTAAATATTCTGGAGTGTGTAAGGAATAGTGAGACTGTTTGCTCCTTTTTGAATGTAACGACAGACAAAGTATATCTGAATAAGGAATGGGCATGGGGGTACCGTGAAAATGAGGAATTAGATGGTTTTGATCCCTATTCCAATTCTAAGTCTTGTTCTGAACTGGTGACACATTCATATAAAAACAGTTTTTTCTCTGATGGCAGGGTTGCTATTTCTACAGCCAGAGCGGGAAATGTGATTGGTGGTGGAGATTTCGCTAACGACAGAATCATTCCGGACTGCATTCGTGCGGCGCAGAAAAAGGAAGATATTATGGTCAGAAATCCGTTTTCTACCAGACCTTACCAGCATGTGTTGGAACCTTTGTATGCATATCTTATGATTGCGGCAAAGCAATATGAAGATGGAAAGTATGCCGGATATTATAATGTGGGACCGGATGATGTGGACTGCTTCCAGACGGGGGCATTAGTGGATTTGTTCGTAAGCAAATGGGGAGAAGGTCTTAAGTGGATTGACCGCTATGATGGAGGGCCTCATGAGGCTAACTTCTTGAAATTGGATTGCTCCAAACTAAAGACAACGTTTGGCTGGAAACCACATTGGAATTTGGATACTGCTATTGAAAAAGTCATAGAATGGAGTAAATGCTGGATGCAGGGTGAAGATGTCAGAGCATGCATGAATAGAGAAATAGAAGAATTCTTAAATTCAAAATAGGAGAGAAAAACGATGACCAAATGGAAGAATGAAGCAGAAGCCAGAGAGCAGATTAAATCTTTGGTTGCGGAATATTATAATGATTTTAAAAAACCGGAGCAGGACAAGCCCTTTCAACCGGGAGACAGGCTTTCCTATGCAAGCAGGGTGTATGATGAGAAGGAAATGTGTTCACTTGTAGACGCGGCACTGGATTTCTGGCTGACTACAGGACGTTTTTCCGATGAATTTGAAAAGAAGTTTGCACAATGGATTGGAGTTAGATTCGCAAATTTGGTAAACAGCGGATCTTCTGCTAACTTGATTGCTTTTATGACACTGACTGCTCCAGAATTGGGCAATCGCCAGATTAAAAAAGGTGATGAGATTATTACAGTAGCAGCAGGTTTCCCGACGACAATCACACCTGCGTTGCAGTATGGCGCAGTACCCGTATTTGTAGATGTAACTGTTCCTCAGTATAATATTGATGTGACACAGTTGGAAGCAGCATTGAGTCCGAAGACGAAGGCGGTTATGATTGCTCATACATTGGGGAATCCTTTTGACTTGAAGCATGTAAAAGAATTTTGTGATAAACATAATTTGTGGCTGGTAGAGGATAACTGTGATGCTCTTGGTACGAAGTATACCATTGATGGAGAGACTAGATTTTCCGGTACATGGGGAGATATTGGAACTTCCAGTTTTTATCCCCCCCATCATATGACTATGGGTGAGGGCGGATGTGTTTATACTAATAGTCCGCTGCTGAACCGTCTGATTAAGAGTTTCCGTGACTGGGGACGCGACTGTGTATGTCCTTCAGGAAGGGATAATCTGTGTGGTCATCGTTTTGATGGGCAGTTTGGAGAGCTTCCTCAGGGCTATGACCATAAATATGTGTATAGTCATTTCGGTTATAACCTGAAGGTAACGGATATGCAGGCTGCGGTAGGTGTTGAGCAGTTGAAGAAGTTCCCATCCTTTATTGAATCCAGACGTCATAACTGGGATCGCTTGCGGAAAGCATTAGAGCCGGTAGCGGACAAACTAATTTTGCCGGAGCCGGCAGAAAATAGCGAGCCTTCCTGGTTTGGCTTTATTGTCAGTGTGCTTCCTGAATCCGGTCTTACCAGAAATCATGTTACAAAGTATGTGGAGGATCATAATATTCAGACTAGACTTTTGTTTAGTGGTAATATCATTAAGCACCCTTGCTTTGATCAGATCCGAGGCACGGATGCATATCGTGTAATTGGAGATTTAAAGCAGACAGATTACATCATGAATAATTCTTTCTGGGTAGGAGTTTATCCCGGAATGACAGATGAAAAGATAGACTATATGGCTCAGATTATCATAGAGGCTGTAACACAGTAAAAATAGCAATATTGTATTCACACAGGGGGATCGAATGAAACAGAGATTAGCAGATTATGTAGCAGATTTTTTGGTAAATCATGGAGTGACAGACTGTTTCAGCGTCGTTGGAGGAGGCGCAATGCATCTTAATGATGCGTTGGGACATAAAGAAGGATTAAAAGTAACATATAATCATCATGAACAGGCCTGTGCTATTGCAGCAGAGGCGTATGCTCGTTTAGATAATAAGATTGCAGCAGTCTGTGTTACAACCGGTCCTGGTGGAACCAATGCGTTGACCGGAGTGGTAGGAGGATGGTTGGATTCTATTCCAATGTTTATCATTAGCGGGCAGGTAAGATATGATACCACGGCAAGGTATGCAATGCAGTTCACGGATGGTATGCCATTGCGCGCTATGGGAGATCAGGAATATGACATTGTGAAATCTGTGGAACCTATGACAAAGTATGCTGTTATGATAGAAAATCCGAAACAGATTCGCTATGCATTGGAGAAAGCATGGCATCTTGCTACTACTGGAAGACCGGGACCGGTATGGATTGATATTCCTGTAAATTTTCAGGGAGGATATATTGAGACTGAAGAACTGGAAAGCTATGATCCGGCAGAGGATGATGCAAAACTTCCTCCTGAGGTAACAGAACAGACTATTCAGGTTGTGCTTGAAAAGATCCGAAATGCAAAACGTCCGGTATTTCATGCAGGATATGGTATTCGCTTGTCCGGAGGATATCAGGCATTTCGTGAGGTCGCAGAAAAGTTGAATATTCCTATTGTGACATACTGGAATGCAGTAGATCTTATAGAAGATGATAATGCATTGTATTGTGGTCGGGCCGGTAATATGGGGGATCGTCCGGGCAACTGGGCAATTCAGAATGCAGATTTAATTCTTGCTATTGGTACGAGAATTTCTATTCGTCAGGTAGGATATAATTGGAAAACTTGGGCGAGAGCGGCAGAAGTAATCATGGTAGATATTGATCAGGCAGAGATGAAAAAGCCGACACTTCATGTGGAAATGCCAATATGGGCTGACGCAAAGAATTTCCTGACTCAGATGAATGAAATTATTGGAGAAAATTATCCGGTAAATAAAAGTGAGGATTGGCTTGCTACGTGCCAAAGATGGAAAAAGGAATATCCTGCCGTATTGCCAAGACAGTGGGAAGAAAATGGAAAGACAGCAAATGTGTATGCATTTGTAAGATATTTGAGTAGTAGATTGCCGGAAAACAGTCTGACAGCCGTGTCCAATGGTGCTTGCTGTGTTGTTGGTAATCAGGCGTATGTGATTCAAAAAGGAAGCCGTATGGCTAATAATAGTGCGATTGCCAGTATGGGATATGGTTTGCCTGCTGCAATAGGAACATGTATTGGTGGTGGAAGACGTATGACCATCTGTCTCGAGGGGGATGGCAGTATTATGATGAACCTTCAGGAGTTACAAACGGTATTGACCAATAGACTGCCAATTAAGTTGTTTTTGATCAATAATAATGGCTATCATTCCATACGAATTACTCAAAATAATCTCTTCAAGGAGCACTGCAAAATTGGTATTGGACCGGAGTCAGGGGATCTTTCCTTCCCAGAATTTCGAAAGATAGCAGAGGCATTTGGCTATCCATATTATTCTGCTTCCAGTAATCAGGAAATGAAAGAAGTAGTAGACAAAGTGTTGAAGGTAGATGGAACAGTGTTTTGTGAGATATTTACGGACACTGCACAGGTATGGGAGCCAAAGAGCAGCACCAAGAGGCTTCCGGATGGTACATTGGTCAGTCCGCCGTTGGAGGATTTGGCACCATTTTTGTCAAGAGAAGAATTAGAGAAAAATATGTTTATTCCGTTGATGCCGGAAGAATAAAGGGAAGTTTAGGATGCAGAGAGCAATTATTACAGGGGCGACTGGAGTCATAGGAACTGCTTTGATACAGGAATTGATTCAGAATGATATAGAGGTATTGGTATTTTGTAGAGAGGGATCCGTGAGAAATGATAGAATTCCAGAACACCCGTTGGTTGAGAAGTGTTACTGTAATCTGAAGCAATTATCGGAAATACAGAATAAGAGCGGGAAAATATATGATGTGTTTTATCATCTTGCTTGGGCGGGAACAACTGGACAGGCAAGAAATGATATGTACCTTCAAGAACAAAATATTCGTTATGCATTGGATGCGGTTGGCGTAGCAAAAAGTTTTGGATGTCATACCTTTATAGGAATTGGGTCTCAAGCGGAGTATGGAAGAGTAGAGGGCATATTAAGACCGGATACTCCAACTTTTCCGGATAATGGCTATGGATTTGCAAAACTAACTAGTGGTCTAATGACAAGAGAGTATGCAAATCAGCTAGGGATGAAACATATATGGGTAAGAATATTGAGCATTTATGGACCCAATGATGGTATGCAGAGCATGGTAATGTCTGTGATACGATCCGCGCTTGAAGGTGAACAGCCCAAATGTACGCGAGGAGAACAAAAATGGGATTACTTGTACAGTAAAGACGCAGCGTATGCTTTGAAGTGTTTAGGTGATAACGGAAAAGATAGAAAAATATATGTGCTTGGAAGTGGAAAGGTGACAAGGCTTTCAGATTATATTATCAAAATTTGCGAAAATGTGAATAAAAAAATTAAACCAAACTTGGGAGCAATTCCATATGCTCCTAAGCAGGTAATGTATTTGGAAGCAGATACTGCAAATTTGAAGGAGGACATAAATTTTGTGCCCAGGTATTCGTTTGAAAAAGGAATAAAGGAAACCATTCAATGGGTGAAGGAGACCTTACAAGATGAAAAAAATTAGTATATTAATTCCTTGCTATAATGAGGAAGAAAATGTGGTTCCTATGAGTGAAGCAATTGTAAATCTATTTGTGACAGAACTCAAAAATTATGATTATGAGCTATTATTTATAGACAATGATTCTCATGATAATACAAGAAATTTGTTAAGAGGAATTTGTGCAAAAAATCCTAAAGTACGTGCAATATTTAACGCCAAAAATTTTGGACAGTTTAATTCTCCATATTATGGAATTTTGCAAACTACAGGTGATTGTACGATTTCTATGGTATGTGATTTTCAGGATCCTATTGAATTGATTCCACAATATATTCGTGAATGGGAAAAAGGATATAAGATTGTAATTGGTATTAAAACAAGTAGTAAAGAAAATCCGATTATGTATCATTTGCGTGGTATGTATTACAAATTTATTAAGAAATTTTCTGATGTGGAGCAGATTGAACATTTTACAGGTTCTGGATTGTATGATAGGGATTTTGTGGAAGTATTACGCAAATTGAAAGATCCAACGCCTTTTTTAAGAGGTATTGTAGCGGAATTAGGATATAAACGCAAAGAAATACCATACGAGCAACCAAAACGGAGAGCTGGAAAAACTCATAATAATTTTTATAGTTTATATGATGCAGCAATGCTTAGTATCACTTCTTATACGAAGATTGGTTTAAGGTTATGTACTTTTTTTGGTGTCGCTTGTGCTGGTGTTAGTGTGATTGTTGGTTTGATTTATTTAATCCTAAAACTGGTTTATTGGGACAATTTTGCAGCAGGAATGGCGCCAGTTCTTATAGGAATGTTTTTTTTAGGCGCATTACAATTATTCTTTATTGGTTTTATAGGAGAATATATTTTAAGTATTAACCAAAGAGTAATGAATCGACCACTTGTAATAGAAGAGGAAAGAATTAATTTTGATATATAGGAGCATGTATATAATGATATCAAAGTTATGGAGTCAGATTGATAAGTTAATTTATATAGTAATGAAATTTATATTTGTGAAATGCTTGAAAAAACCATACGAAAATGTACAGCATGATGCATTTATGCAGTTTGTAAAGTTTGGTATTGTAGGAGTATCTAACACTGTGATTAGTTATGTGTTATATGCGGGAACATTATTGATTTTACAGAAGACATATTTATTCCCCAAGATAGACTATTTATTGGCACAGGTGGTAGCATTTGCTTTAAGCGTACTTTGGTCATTTTACTGGAACAACAAAATGGTATTTACTGTAGAAGAAGGAGCCAATAGAATTTGGTGGAAGGCACTTATAAAAACATATATTTCATACTCTTTTACAGGTTTGTTTTTGAATAGTATTTTGTTAGTATTATGGGTGAAAGCATGCGGAATATCTGAATTTATTGCACCAATAATTAATTTGTTAATTAGTGTACCGGTAAATTTTCTAATTAATAAATTTTGGGCATTTAAAGAAGAGTTAAATTAAACATCATAATTATTGGATAATAATTCCAAAATGGAAATGAAGAAAAAGCGATCAACAAGAATTATTGTGGGAGGACTATATGAAAGGAATTATACTGGCGGGAGGTTCCGGAACCAGACTTTATCCCCTGACAAAAGCAATATCCAAGCAGATCATGCCGGTGTACGATAAACCGATGATCTATTATCCCCTGTCAACCCTGATGCTGGCAGATATCAGAGAGGTGCTGATCATTTCCACCCCGAGAGATCTTCCGGTATTTCAGGAATTATTGGGAGACGGAAGCCAGCTGGGCATGCGGCTGGAGTATGCGGTGCAGGACAAGCCCCGCGGACTGGCAGATGCATTTATCATCGGAGCGGAATTCATCGGCAATGACCGGGTGGCACTGGTGCTAGGAGACAATATTTTCTACGGACAGAGCTTCTCCAGAGTACTGCGTACTGTGGCAGCGAGAGAAAAGGGAGCGACCATTTTCGGCTACTATGTGCGTGATCCCAGAGAATACGGTGTCGTAGAATTCGACGAGTCCGGCAAGGCACTTTCTATCGAGGAAAAGCCGGAGCATCCCAAGAGCAATTATGCGGTTCCCGGTCTGTATTTTTACGACAATGATGTGGTAGAGATCGCGAAAAATGTAAAGCCCTCCGCAAGAGGCGAGATTGAGATCACCAGCATCAACAACGAGTACTTAAGCAGAGGAACCCTGCAGGTAGAGACACTGGGAAGAGGCTTTGCATGGCTAGATACCGGCAATCATGATGCGCTGCTGGACGCTGCAGATTTCGTGGCTGCGTTCCAGAAGAGACAGGGACTGTATATTTCCTGTATCGAGGAGATCGCTTTCAAACGAGGATTTATTGATAAAAAGCAGTTGCTGGCATTGGCAGAGCCGCTGCTGAAGACGAATTACGGTAAATATCTGGTAGAGGTAGCTGAGGGATTGTAAAGTAATAATAGGAGTTTTGAAGTGAAACAAAAAGTCTTTCAAAATAGATATAATCTATGGTATATGCTATGTTTTACGTTATTAGGTCTAATTGATCAGAGAAGAGGAAGTGCTGTAGGTGAGATTCAGATGATTTTCTCGAATCTCACGGGTATTGTTATTGCAATGTTACTGTTGCCTTCTTTGGATTTTCAAAAGTTTAAACAGAAAGTATATCTTTGGTGGACACCAATCTGTTTAATTCTGACTGCTTTAGGAATATTTCTTAGTGAGAAATTGTGGTTATATCGAGGACAATGGATTACTGGGGTATTGAATTTGACGGTTTGGAGTTATCTGTTGATCTATATTTTCAGAAAGTGGAGATCGTTGGATATAGTAACTCGGTTAAAGCAACCATTTTACTGGCTTGTTTTTGCTTTTTTTATATTGATGGTTTTATCGCAACATGAGAAGCCGGAAACACTATGGTATTTATTGGTTTATGGAGGTTTTTATATCATTGGTATTCCGGAAAACAGGAGAAGAGATTTTCTCACAGGCCTGTTGAACGGTATGATTGCATGGTTTTTTATCCAACAGATTATTGCCTTTGGATTCAGACCGTATGATTATGTACGATATAGGGGATTATATTCCGGTGAAACACAAAATGGCTTGTTTTATATGTTGGTATACTGTGCTTTTTTTGTAAAATGGTTATGGGGAAAGCAAGAAAGACAGAATAAGTGGTTGTGTTTCTTTTACTTTCTTATGGCTGCAGGAAATGTAGGTTTTATGATTCTTGCGGGTAGTCGTTCCGGACTTTTGGGGGCTGCTATTATAACAATTGTAATATTAACCTGCTATGATATTGTAATACAGAAATCTTTCTACCGGTGGATGTTGCATGGAGCAGGATTGTTATTGTGCATTATACTGACGATGCCGGCCGTGTATGTTACGGTACGTTATCTTCCTACGATTTTACACCATCCAATATGGTTTGAAGGAGAGTACAGAGAAGATGAAAGTGTGCGCTCCTTCGATCCTTGGGATAGTTCCAGATATATATCAGTGGAAGAGATGATAGGTCACAATATTGGTAGAATATTACATGCTGTGGGAATAGATATAGTATACGAAAAATATCAGAGTTCTTTAGGATGCATGAAAGTATATGCGGAAGAGATAGAGGAACCGGGTAGTTCACCGGATAACCCATATATGCTAGATGATATCGATCAAACTAAGGCCATGTGGGATAGAATTGTGATTTACTCGTATTATTGGAAGCATTTGAACATAAAAGGACATGTAGGCGTTGGACAGGGATTTTATATGAATGAAGTGGCATATTGGGGACATGCACACAATATGTTTCTTCAAACAGCCTATCATTATGGTATTCCAGCAGGAATTTTATTTATCCTAATTTGGATATATGGAATTATACGTGCTATACGTATGCGAAAGCCCGAAGGCTGGGTATGTGTGGCATATTTATTGGCAATAGTATGTTTTGGAATGTTGGAAATGGTTGTGACACCTGGACAGATTACGGTACCTATCATGTGGATAATGCTTTATTTTGCGGGATTGGAGAGCTACAGCAAATCCTGCAGAGGGGAAAATGTAGAAAAAAGGGCAGAATAGAGAATTAGAACGGAACTCAAATTATTTGAGTTCCGTTTTAGATTATTATTTTTCTAAGTCGATTGTCTTGAGTAGTTCTTTGATCTGTTCTACACTTAACCACTCGGTATTGTTACCGGAACTGTAGGAAAATCCCTCGGGAACCCTCTTGCCGGTGGGAACGGCACGTCTGGATTCACTCCATACCATCTGTGGATATACGATGAAATGTTTGTCGTATTCATAGGTATTCAGGGAATCTTCTACGGTTACCATGATCTCGTGAAGCTTTTCGCCCTCACGGATTCCGACTTCCGGCATCTGACATCCGGGCAGCATTGCCTGTGCCAGATCTGTGATCTTGAAAGAAGGAATCTTGGAAATGAAGGTCTCACCACCCTTGGATTCTTCCAAAGCTTTAATAACCAACTCGACACCCTGCTGCAGGCTGATCCAGAAACGCGTCATGCGATAGTCCGTAATAGGAAGTTCGGTTCCACCATTTTTGATAATGTTGTGGAAGAACGGAATGACAGATCCACGGCTTCCGGCTACATTGCCATAACGAACGATGGAGAAGCAGATATCCTTGCTTCCGGCGTAGGCATTGGCAGCAATAAACAGCTTATCGGATACCAGCTTGGTACCGCCGTACAGATTAACAGGATTAACAGCCTTGTCTGTGGATAGAGCAACTACTTTTTTAACACCGGTATCCAAAGCTGCATCAATAACGTTCTGTGCACCATGGATATTGGTCTTGATTGCTTCCGCCGGGTTGTATTCGCAGGCAGGTACCTGCTTCAGAGCTGCAGCATGGATGACATAATCTACGCCTTCAAATGCTCTGGTCAGGCGCTCTTTGTCTCTGACATCACCGATGAAGAAACGAAGCTTTCCGGCATACTGCTTGAATTCATTCTGCATGATGAACTGCTTGAATTCATCACGGGAATAGATAATGATCTTCTTAGGATTGTAATTGTCCAGCACATATTTGGTAAAAGCCTTGCCAAAACTGCCGGTACCACCTGTAATCAAAATGGATTTATCATCTAATAACATAACGTCCTCACTTTCAAAACTAAAAATTCTTATACATCATAACATATTATGTGGAAAAACGCAATTATTACGCGGGAATATGAACACAGGAATATGAGGATAACCTTAAAGTTTAAATTCTGAAAGAGTGAGTGACAAACGAAGTTGATTATATTATAATAATTAATCATAAGTTCTTTGATCGGAATAGACAAAATGTAGAAGATTATCGGTTAGTTGGGTCGTTGGCAATGGTTTGCCAGTCTGCCTAAGGCGATAATCGGACATATAATAAAAAAACTAGATTGTGAGGTATGGAGAATGGATCAGATTGCGGATGAAAGATTTGAAAAATATGATAGGATTGTTGAAAAATATGAAGAAAGAAAAACACAGCAAGAAGTGGCTGATATGTATGGGATGAACAAAAGACATGTAGCTAAGGTTACACAGCTAGATAACTGCCATAATACCAGAAAAGTCACATGCGAAAATGTAAGAAAAGGAGAAGCTATGATTCCTATAATTTTTGCATACCAATTATATTTTTTAGACAAATACCCTATTGAAAATTTCAGGTAATGTGAAATATGTATACAAAGCGGACAAAAGATAAACGAAGGAGTCTGGATGGAAGCTGTTGCTAATCTGCTGGAATTGATAGTGGAGCTTTTGAAGCGGAATTATAAAAAGCCAAAACTTTGGGTTGGAACAAAAGGAACTCTGATTTTTGAGTTCCTTTTTGCGTTATTATGCAGTTTACGGAGTCCAACGGTAAACTGTTACTGACCTCATGAGCTGCCAAAGATTTGCGCACATAAACTGTCATCGAATTGACTGCTTTTCTATTATGTCGATTAGATATTATCTATTGAAAACCGCCGGAATAACGTAATACTTAGTGCAAATAACGAACTCCATGATTTGGATTTTATATAGTATCATCAACATATAGGCAGATTCGCATTACGTGAAAAAAGTTTTTTGTAAGATTTTGTCAATCCTTGTCATATATAAAGTAGAGGACTCTAATATTACAGGACGAGGTGGAAGCAAAATGTATAATATCGAAGCAAAATGTGTAGAATTGTCAAGGAAATTTAGGGAAATAAGCGAAGCTAACGGAAGCACACCGTATAAGCTTGCGCGGAAAGCGGGCATTTCTTCCTCCACAATAAGTGGATTCTTGAAGGGAAAATCAAAACCAAGAATAGATACTTTATTAATCATTTGTAATCAGCTGGGGATATCTATGACAGAGTTTATGGAGGAGCGAGAGAGCATGGAACAGTATGCCCGGGACGAACAGGAGTTAGTAAAAGCATATAGAAGTTTATCAAAAGAGAAAAGAAAGCAGTTGAGTACATATGTAAAAATGCTCCAGGAATATAGTGGGAGTATGGATGGCTGAGAAAGCTACGGAGCAAATTGATATTACGACGACGTTTACACAAAACTTGAAACGGTCTCGCAATAACCCGCAAATCCCGGTTGAGGGAAAACCGGATTTGCGGGTTATTGTTATAAATTTACAGAGTCTTCTCTTCACTCATTTTCTTGCTTCTTAATCATTTTAACAGAGTATTTAAAATGCATTCTATCTAATTCCTGCACAGCAATCATTAAATTTACCAAGCTGAAAAAAGGAAGGTTTTCCTCTATGGGACCGACATTTTTTGATATAATTGCATATATTACTTCATATTCATTAGCATCTGGTTTTTCCTTATAATCAAATATTTTATCTCCTAGTTTTTCCTTCACTATATTATACAATTGTTCCCGAAAGTTTTGATCACTAATAAAGCAAGTTGCCGACACTTTTCCCTGTGAAAAGAGATGACTAAGTTGCGATGAAGCATGTTTATTCTTTACATGAATAAATTGCTTATTTCTTGTGAAAATATCGCATGCTTCTATTTGCTTTGCCCCTAACTCTACGCTTATTAATTTTTTATCTGTAAGTGTATAGTTTGCATTCCCTAAGGCTACATCTTCATTATAGTCCCCTTCATTTTGATTTTGACCACAAGCAGGAAGTTCAATGCTAGAAAGGGGAATTCTTTTTATGGCAGCAATTACTTTTTCATAAAAAGTTTGTTCTATAACATACCAGTTCCCATAACTTAAAATATACAGTTTATTTTCATATGTCAGTTGTGCTACCAACCCATCATACACGGAACATATATTATAACACTCATCATTAATATCCAATCGATATATCTTATTATTTCTTATTTTTTCAGGAATATTTTCGTATTCTTTAAAACTATCCACATATTCTTCTAAATTTAAATCCTGGCCATAATTTTTCGCATCATTTTTTCTCTTTCCCATTCCTGACATGGCTATACCCTTAGTACGATTCCAATCTATAGTTTCCGGAGGGGCAATGTATATATTCTTTAGATCTTTATTCCACAATTTTCTTATAAGTTCTGCTTCCAAGTTGCCTTTTAGCTCAGGGTCTCTTATTTGTTGAATATTATCTATCCATGGGAAATTCTTTTTATAGTTCTCGCTTTGATATGTTTTTAAATAATATTGTAATAGCAATCCTAAATTTTGCAGTTTTGTTTCGACAGACACTAATAATGAGTCTTTTCCACTTACGTTTTTAGCAAAATCATTATTTTTGCTTTTTCCCGCTACTGACATTATAATATCACTCATTGTATTGATAGAAAATTCATCTTGCCCTGTTGCATAGGTAGTCTGTTCCTGCCTATGTATAACCATATCTTCTATTTTGGATGCATTTATGCTACGTATTTGTTCGGAATCTATCATATTGATTGCTGTTAATAAACCAAAATTTTTTTCGATATATTCTTCTCTTAACAAACATCTGCCATATCCAAATATAACTGCCATTATCCTTCCATTGATTTTAACCAATAGCATAGCTTTATTTGACGTATTATCTTCTATATCTATATTTTCTGTCCCCAAATCTTCTAGCCAAGTCACCCATTCAGGTTTTTTATGGGAACTTTGCGCTACAACAATTATACCATCTAGGTTACCTTCTTTTCGCAATTGTATACGTTGTACACTTGTTTTTTCTTTTATACACCACTCAAAGTTAGTTACATATTCTTTCATTAAAAAAATAGTCAAGCTATATGTATTTCCTGCCATTACGACTCCTTTCTTTGATACATCTTTTGAACAGTTGACATAAATGTCTAATCCTACACGTAATCATCTAATTATTCTTTCAGTTTTGCTATTACAATTATATCGCATTTATTGCCATATTATATTTCGATTTATTCATCTTATCATTTCGTTTTATCGAAATGATAAGATGAATAAATCGAAATGGGAAAAAGTGAAAAAAGAAGTATAATAAAGAAAAACAGGGTGGGAGACACAATTATTGGACATATTAGAATGCATGAATAAAAAGGAAGATATGGAAAAACATAGTAAAGGATGATTGCACAGACGGTAATTTGACAGGGGAGTACTATATGAATAATTTGATGTACGCAATGGAACATTCATATTCCGAGATGAAAATAGAAATAGATCAAATATTGAAGAAGAAAGATTATACAACCGAAGACGAGAACAGCATCTTTTATGCCGTAGGAAAGTGTCTTCATGCAATGTTAGATTATGCAGAACGTATCCGGAGTAATGATTTGGACAAGAATACACTGGATGCATTTAAATATGCTAATAATGGTTTAAAGCATGGGATAGAAGTAGAAACCATCACAAAGCCCGCTAGCGGAATAACATTTCCCATTCATTTTCCGCTTGAGATTCCGGTCAGAAGGATTATATGGAAAGTAAAGTGGGATGCGAGGAGCAAACGCCAGGAGGAAATGTATCTAAAGCATCTTGATGGTAAAGATGTTGTGAGCACATGTGGAGAGTTTATAGAGCAATTGAAGGAATATTCAATATAAAAAGCAAGAGACATTGCGGTTGTAGAGGAACTCAAAAAGGAACTCAAATAATTTGAGTTCCTTTTGCTAAAAAATTTAAATTCCTGCAGGAACTCAAAAAAGAATTAAAATTATTTCACTTATTTCAAAGGAACTCAAAAAAGAACTTAAAATATTTGAGTTTCTTTTTGAATTCTTTGAATAAAATTTTAGATTCTTGCATAAACTTTAAAAAAGTAGTAGAATATTAAAAAAGAACAGGAGGAAGTAAAATGACAACAGAAGAATTATTGGAAAAATTAGAGTTAATTCAGAATATGAAATGTGAAACCTCCACGTTAGAAATAAAAAGTGCAGAACAGGGATGCCCACAGCGGTTATACGATACGTTGTCCAGTTTTTCCAATCAGGATGATGGTGGAATCATTATCTTTGGTGTGGATGAAAAACAAGGATATAAAGAAGTAGGGGTATATGATCCACAGGATATACAAAAAAAAATAAATGAGCAGTGCTTGCAGATGGAACCGACAGTAAGACCATTGCTTACAGTTGTGGAAAAGAATGGTAAATTTTTTGTTTCTGCAGAAATCCCGAGTGTAGACATTACGGATCGACCGGTTTTTTACCAGGGAAAAGGTCGGATGAAAGGGTCTTATACACGGGTTGGTGATAGCGATGAGCCTATGACGGAGTATGAAGTATATAGTTATGAGGCATACCGTAAGAAATATCAAGACGATATTAGAGTTATTGATAGAGTATCGTTTGCAGCATTGGATCAGGAACTGCTTGCGACATATATAGAATTTCTAAAAAAAGGAAAACCACGTTTGGCAGCCATTCCAACTGACGAAATATATGAATTGATGAGCATAAAGCGAGACAATAGGATTACATTAAGTGCTGTAATGAATTTTTGCCCATATCCGCAGGCATATTTTCCGCAATTATGTATTATTGCGACAGTAGTTCCCGGCACGGAAGTAGGAACAGTCGGGGATCAGGGGGAAAGATTTCTGGACAATCATAGAATAGAGGGGAATATTCCCGATATGCTTGATGGAGCGATACAATTTGTGAGCAGGAATATACGTACGAAGACCATCATAAATTCGCAGACAGGAAAACGTGAGGATCGACCGGATTATCCGATTACTGCAGTCAGAGAAGCAATACTTAATGCACTGGTGCATCGTGATTATAGTATTCACACGGAGGGAATGCCGATTCAGCTTATTATGTTTGAGGATAGAATGGAGATTCGGAATCCCGGTGGAATCTATGGACGAATTAAGATTGATCAGCTTGGAAAAGTACAGCCGGATACCAGAAATCCTGTAATAGCATCGGAATTGGAAGTATTGAAAATAACGGAGAATCGTTATTCCGGAATTCCTACGATTCGTAGAATGATGCGTGAATATGATTTACAGCAGCCGGAATTTCTTGATGAAAGAGGAAGCTTTATTGTTAAATTGTATAAAAATGTAAAAGAGTACAATACTGCAGAGATAGAGGATGTAGACAATGAGGATCTGCTTCTTTTCTGTAAAACGCCCAGGACACGCAAAGAAATCAGCGATTATTTAGGATTGAACTCTGTGGCATATGCCATTCAGACCCGTGTGATGCCATTGGTTGATAAGGGGATTATTAAGATGAGCATTCCGGAAAAGCCCAAGAGCTCTAAACAGTTATTTTACTGTGATTAGAAAGTGATTTCCTGAAGGAACTCAAATTTTTGAGTTCCTTTTTGAGTTGTTATTTCTCTAAAACATTTGGATACCTTGAAATCAGTTATCTGAAATGTTATATTGAATCATAACAAACGCTTAAAAAATAAAGAGAAAAGTTATTATTATCCGGTAGGATGGGAGACATGCAGACCATGACAGAACAGAAAAAAAGGTATACGATCCTGGGCATATTTGTGGCAATGTTCCTTTTTGGAGCTTTTTTCCTGCGGGAGACCGGTGTTTATTTTGATGAGCATTCGGAAGAAGAGATTCTGTATATGAATATCTTGCAATATGGTGAGACGTTACAGATTTCGAAGATCACAAATTGGTTTCAATGGAAGGATGGGTATCGCCCGATCTGCGAATCTATAGAAAGAGATCATGGCAGCGCACCGTATTATCTGTGCGCACCGTTATTAATGAAGCTGGAGCAGCATCCGGAAGCGGCCAGGCTGCAGAGTGATGTATGGCATGCGTATACGTATGCACTGTTTTTCCTGGGTGTGATTTATATGTACCGGTTGTTGTGGGAGCTGTTCCGGGACAGAAGGACAGCATTGCTGGGAACACTTATGCTGTTTCTGACACCCAGGATATTTGCGGATGGATTATACAACAATAAAGATTCCGTATTGATGTCCCTGATCATTGTGATGTTATTTTACGGAATCCGCTTTTTGGAGCGTAAGGATTTCAAAAATGCATGTCTGCTGGGAATCTGCGCCGGATTCTGTGGGAATCTGAAGATCAGCGGGATCTATGTTTTTGCAATGATTGGCGGCTTTTATCTGCTGATCCTGACGAAAGAGAAAAAGTGGAGCGGGAAAACTTTTTTCGTGGGATTTGCGGCAACAGTTGTCGGCTTTCTGAGTTATTTGGCATTGACTCCGGCTATCTGGGGGCAGGGATTTCATTTGTGGGAATTTCTGCTGTGGAACCTTTCAAACAGTACGAACTTTTCCAGAATGGACGGTAAGGTATTGTTTGACGGAACATGGTATGTGCATTCCACGAATCCTCTGCCATGGTATTATCTGCCGAAACTGATCGCACTGACGATTCCGGTCTATCTCAGTGTTCTGCTGTGGAGCAGTATCGGCATCTGGATCTATAAAGGAAGAAAGCATCAATGGGATTTCGAGGATCGTAGCTATCCGCTGTTCGCACTGACCTCCGGGATTCCGGTGCTGGCCGCAATGCTGTGCGATCCGAATCTGTACAACGGGTGGCGGCATATGTATTTTATCTATGGACCGATGATCGTGATGATGGCTTATGCAGTGAGATACCTGTTGCAGCAATCGGAAATCCGTGCGAGAAGAATTGCAACTGCTATGCTGGTGGTGCTCATAGGATGTAACGGAGTGGGAATTGCACTGACGGGGCAGAGTTCCAGCGCTTATACGAATATTTTGGCAGGTGGTGATGCCTGTGGACGGTACGAGATGGATTATTATGGTGTGACGGCGAAGAAGATTCTCAAAAGCCTTGTGGACCGGTATGGTGAGATCTGCATCAGATCGGACGGCTGTGGAGCCACGATTGTGAATTATTATGTGTTGCCGGCAGAATACCGGGAGAAGATTCGACTGGTATCTTCACAGGAGGAGATACAGGCTGCCGTGGACCAGGGGAAACTGGTACTCGGATGTGTGAATCCGAGTTATGATATCCTGCCGGAGGGGGAGGATGTCGTGTGGCTGGAAGATTGGAAGGCCTGGGGCAATACCTATATGAAGATTCGCAAATATTAAATAATGTGGTATGATGAGATAGTAAAAAGCAGAGAGGACAAGCTATGAATATTATACTTTTGTCAGGTGGCTCCGGGCAGCGTCTGTGGCCTTTGTCCAATGAGATAAGATCCAAACAGTTTATTAAGATATTTCATACAGCAGACGGCGGTCTGGAATCCATGGTACAGCGGGTATGCCGTCAGATACGGGAAGTAGACCCGGAGGCACAGGTGACGATCGCCACTTCCAAGTCCCAGGTGTCAGCTATTTACAGTCAGCTGGGGCAGGATGTAGGGGTTAGCGTGGAACCCTGCAGACGGGACACTTTCCCGGCGATCGTACTGTCCGTGGCATACCTGAAGGATGTGCTGGGGGTAGCGGAAGACGAACCGATCGTGATCTGTCCGGTGGATCCTTATGTGGAGACGGCTTATTTTCAGGCGCTGCAGGCATTGTGCGATCGCGCGGGAGGGTCTGAGGCGAATCTTGTGCTCATGGGGATCGAACCCACGTATCCCAGCGAAAAATACGGTTATATCATACCGGAGACGGCGGACGAGCTGAGTCGTGTAACGATGTTCCGGGAGAAACCGACGAAAGAAGCCGCAGAGGAATATATTGCAAAAGGTGCTCTGTGGAACGGCGGTGTGTTTGCTTTCCGGTTAGGCTATGTGCTGAAACGTGCCCATGAACTCATAGATTTTACGGATTATGAAGACTTATTTCAGAAGTATGATACGTTGCAGAAGATCAGCTTTGACTATGCCGTGGTGGAAAAAGAGCCTGCCATAGAAGTGATGCGTTTCGCAGGGACCTGGAAGGATCTGGGTACCTGGAATACGCTGACGGAGGCCATGGACAGTCAGTGCGTCGGACAGGGGGTTCTGAACGACACCTGTGAAAATGTGCATGTGGTGAATGAACTGAATGTACCGATTCTGTGCATGGGATTGAAAAATATGGTCGTGGCGGCCAGTCCGGAGGGAATCCTGGTATCGGATAAGGAGCAGTCGAGCTATATCAAACCTTATGTGAATCAATTTGTTCAGCGGGTAATGTTCGCCGAAAAATCCTGGGGGAGCTTCCGCGTTCTGGATGTGAAGGATCACAGCATGACGATCAAGGTAACATTGAATCCGGGACATGGGATGAATTATCACAGTCATGATTTCCGCGATGAAGTATGGACGGTCATTGCCGGAGAAGGCCGGGCAATTCTGGACGGTGTGGAGCGGCCGGTGAAGCCGGGCGATGTCCTGACTATGCAAGCAGGCTGTAAGCATACGATCATTGCGGATACGGAACTGCAGGTGATCGAAGTGCAGATCGGTGCAGAGATCAGCGTGGATGATAAGCACAAGTATGAATACCGGAAGGATTAAATATTACGATGACTATGACTGCGAAGAAGAAAAAAATACTGTTCTGGTCCGTGTTGATGCTGGCGATCATTCTGCGGTGTATCCGGTTTGGCTCAGTGCCGGATGGGATCAACCAGGATGAAGCCATGGGAGCCATGGATGCATGGGCACTATCAAAATACGGTACCGACCGCTACGGCACGTTTCTGCCGGTTCATTTTGAAGCCTGGAAATACGGTCAGATGAGTGCCTTGTTAGCGTATTGCATGGTGCCGTTTATCAAGGTGTTTGGTTTTAGCACAGTGACGGTGAGGCTGCCGATGCTGCTGGTATCCTGTGGGGCGGTTGTACTGGTATATTTAGTGTCGGAAAAGCTGTTTGATGAGAAGATTGCGCTAGTAGCGATGGCGCTGACGGCGGTGAATCCCTGGCAGTTCATGCAGAGCCGCTGGTCGTTGGACTGCAACCTGTTCCCACATGTATTTTTATTGGCATTTTATTTGCTGTTGTTGGGACTGGAGAAAAGACGGTATTTGTATTTATCCATGCTCTTTTTCGGACTGACATTTTATTGTTATGGAATAGCGGCGTACTCCGTCACGGCATTTTTGTTTGTGTTTTTTATATGGTGTCTGTGGAAAAAGCAGCTGAAATTCCGGGAGGGGCTACTGTGTGCGGTAATATTTACGTTGGTGGCTTTGCCGGAGGTGATCGTGCTGGCGATCAATGCGTTGCATTATGGTAAAAGCATTGAAATGCCTTTTTTCACGATGCAATTTTTCCCGGATAGTATCAGAAGTGCAGACATACTGTTTTTGAATTTTTCCTTTGCACAGCTGGGCAGGAATGCCTGGGCATTATTCAGCAGGGTGTTCCTGCAGCTGCCGGACATTTTCTTTAATTCGATTCCGGCGTTCGGACCCTTATATCATGTGTCGATACCGTTTGTATTGATCGGGATCATTGTATTTACGATTCGCCTTTTTAAGGAGAAACAGATCGAAAAACAGACGCAGATGCTGGCTCTGTGGGGATTCCTCATTACCGGGATCTGGGTGGGCCTGATCACTTATGAGGTGAACATCAACCGGGTCAACATCATCTTCTATCCTTTACTCCTGCTATGCGCCTATGGCATCGATCTGGCAGCGGCAAGATGGAAAAAGCTCCTGCCGGTGATCGCGGCGGCCTATGGTGTCAGCAGTGTCTTATTTTTCACGGTATATTTTACAAGCTATGCCGAAGAGAGCAGATACTATTATAATAAGGACTTCCTGAATGCGGTGACGGAAGCGGACGGCATGGAGGAGTACGACAGACTGTATATTACAGGGAATCTCGGATGGCAGTTCAATCAGTCTGCGGCAGAGATCCTGACCCAGTATGCCTGCAGGACAGATGCACTGTATTATCAGGGGAAGCTCGACAGTCCGGATGGGCGTAAGTCTCTTCCGTATGCGGAACGCTATCATTATGTCTATCCGGAAAAGTTGGGCAATGAGCTGGCTGAGATCGCAGGAGATGGGTTGTTGATGCTCCACAGACAGGATCTGGAGTATCTTGATCTTCCTTATCATGTGATCGACACGGTGGGAGAGTATTTCCTGCTCACGGTAGACAAGGATTCAGAGGACGGAGTATGTAATTAACGAGAATGATCCAGTGCTGTAATCAGGGCGGTTCCGAAGAGGAATCGTCCTTCTTCGTTAAGGTGTACGGCATCTGCCAGATAGTCGGCAGCGTTATCCGCTGTGACGCCTAACCGGTGGTAGGTATCGTAGAAGGGAACGCCCATTTGGTCTGCCACATCAGCGGCGCCCTGCACATAAGCTGTCAGCGTACTGCCTGCCTCGCCGTGAAGCTCTGTACCGTTTTCGAAAAAGGTAATATAATTCGGAGCTGCTAACAGGATAAGCGCATCGGGATAGGCTTCCTGTAAGCTGCGGATTCCTGTTCGGAGTGCGCCGCAGTAGGTCACCGTGTCGTAAGGATCTTCCGGATCATCCACGGCATAGCCGGAAAAGTAATCATTCAGACCATAATTGATCACAAAGCATAATCTGCGCCCACGGTGATCGTCATTCAGATAAGCTTCCAGGGAGGTACGATAGACAGTGTCTTCCCTCAGAACAGTGGGATCCTGTTTCAGAAAGGTATCGACAGCGATGACAAAGCTCATGGCAGCTGCAGGATCGTCGGTAGCAGGATCCTTGGAGGCAGTAGCTCCGCCCTGGGCACAGTTGTACACATGTGCGCCCGAAAAACCATTGACGACACCGGGGATGGAAAAACTTCCGGTGTAGTTGCCGATGACGCTGTCACCGAAAAAGACAACAGACAGATCGGACAGATCGGGATATACCGTAGAAGCTTCTTTTTCTTCCGCTACCATATCATTTAGCATGGATTCCAGGGTATCCGCATTTCCCGGTGTAATGACCATGGCTCCGTCACAGAAAGTGAACATGATCAGTTTCTGTGCTACCGCATCATTATAATGCAAGTCATCCAGATAGTTTCCCGGATTGTTGATCAGCCAATGGGTTGCTCCGGGAAAGTACATGGTAACATTGGAATACCCGTTGAGAGTGGAGACGAGGGACTTACAGGTCGTCATCCACAGCGTTCTGGTCTCATCGGTCTGAGCAAGCCAGTATTGCATGGAAGGTGCGGGATACAGAATCTCGAAGCTGACCTCGGGATGTGCTTCCACATAGGGCAGCAGGTATTGGTTCAAATCCCTGTTCCAGTGGCGCAGCTGCTTATTGCTGTGCTTCCAGAGGGCCAGCGGATCCAGACCCAGATAGATATTGGTGATCCCGCTGCTGTCCGAAAATGCTGTGTCTAAATAGTCTGCAACATCATGCAGACTCTTGGCAGTATTTTCGCATTTGATGATCGTAAGGCCACGGAATGTGGAGAAATCTTCTTCGTGAAATACTTCAGGACTGTACATGGACAGAAAAATACCCTCATAAGATTCTGATCGCATCCGTTGCAGATCAGAGTAATAGCTGTCTGAATGATGGGAAGAAACAGAACGGATAATGATAAATATGATCAGGCAGATGATGAGCAGTAAGGTAACGGCAATCATCCGGAATGCCGACTTTTTATTATGCATGGCAGACTCCTTTGGGGCAATAGGTATGAAAGACAACGCTCATTATACCATTTTCCCCGGGAACAGACAACAGATAGTGCAAAGTTTTCCGGTGTTATGCCGCAACTCGGAATGTTGTCTTTCCGTAGGAGTTATGATAGAATGTAACTATTCAGTGCCAAGGCGATTCTGCCAATGAGGTCCTGAATGGTTACAGCAATACAAACTGTTTGGAAATGAGGAAAAAATAATGGAAAATAAAGAAGAACTGGCTATTTTTGGAGGAAAACCTGTACGAGAGAATAAAATTTTCTACGGACGGCAATATATTGACCAGGCAGATGTGGATGCGGTGGCAGCAGTCATGACCAGCGACTACATTACCTGCGGACCTAAGGTGAAGGAGCTGGAGCAGCATCTGTGTGAACTGACCCATGCAAAATACGCCGTTGTGGTATGTAACGGTACCGCTGCACTGCATCTGGCGGCGCTGGCAGCAGGCTTTGGTGAGGGAGATGAGGTTATCGTAAGCTCGATCACTTTTGCTGCATCCTCCAACTGTGTATTATATGCGGGTGCGAAGCCTGTTTTCGCAGATATTGATCCGGAGACCTACAATATCGATCCGGCGTCCATCCGCAAGCTGATCACACCCAGGACGAAAGCGATCGTTGCGGTAGATTTCACCGGTCAGGCAGTGGAGCTGGATGAGATCCGGGAGATCTGTAAGGAGCACGATCTGCTCCTGATCGAGGATGCCGCGCATGCCATCGGCACGAAATATAAGGGCCAGCCTGTGGGAAGCCTGGCAGATATGACCTGCTTCAGCTTCCATCCGGTCAAGACGGTGACCGGCGGAGAAGGCGGCGCCATAACGACTAATGATGAGAAGCTGTATCGTCATCTGATGCGGCTGCGTACCCACGGCATTACGAGGGACCCGGAAGAAATGGTACATCCCACCGATGCGCTGTGGTACAACGAGCAGGTAGAGCTGGGCTTCAATTATCGTATGACGGATTTCCAGGCGGCACTGCTATTGAGCCAGCTGAAGAAGCTCCCTGCATTTGAACAGCGTAGAAAAGAAATCCATAAGCGTTATAATGAAGCGTTCGGCAAAATGCCGGAACTGATCCTGCAGAAGGAGATCCCTGAGTCTGACACGACCTGGCATCTGTATGTGCTGCATCTGAATCTGGAGAACCTGAACTGCGACAGAAGGCAGTTTTTCGATGCTCTGTATGCGGAGAATACCTGCCCTCAGGTGCATTACCTGCCGGTCTACTGGCATTCCTATTATGAGAAGCTGGGATATCAGAAGGGACTGTGCCCCAATGCGGAGAAGTATTACAACGAGGTGATGAGTATTCCTCTGTATTACGGATTGACGGATGATGATGTGGAAGATGTGATCCATGCAGTGAAAAAGGTGGTAGCTTATTACACGAAGCTGAAATAAGATCCGGCAATGGGCGGAGCCGTGCCGGATCATGGGAAATGCCCGAGCTGTGCCGGATCATGGGGAATGCCCGTAGCTGTGCCGGATCATGGGAAATAGCGGAATGAATCAGAAAGTGGCAGGGAACGGTATTTTGAAAGAAAATAAGAAAAATTGGATAGAAATTTCGGTGTTTGCTGCACTGGTAGCCACCGCATCGGCCGTTACGTTCTGGCTGTTTTACCGGCAGTGTGTGGAAAGCATGCTGGGAACGGGACTGTATCATTCTGATATGAAGGCATATATTCTGGAGATGCAGGGACTGGACAGCGGTTACAGCTTCCCTTACCCGGTTTTGTTCAAGCTGGCGGCGACGATCCATCTGGTGACCGCCTCCTTTACCGGCGGAGCGGAGTTAGCCATGGCACTGGCCACGATGCTGTTAAACAGCGGAGCAATGATCGCTCTGAAGGTGATGCTGGACAAGCATGTGGGAGCAAAGCTGCAGGAGGCTATGCCCGGAAAACCTTGGCTTCCGGGGATTCTCACAGGAACGGCAGCGGTATCCCTGTTTTTTGTGTCGATGGTATATCCGCCGACAGGGATTTATCTCCCCGGTATCAAATACAAATATCTCGGGGTATTTACGCCGAATCCATTTCACAATGCCACCTATATGGCGGCACGGCCGTTCGCAATTCTTGCATTTTTTAAGTATGGTGAATTGTTGCCGGTGTATGAGCAGCCAAATGCGGTCAGAGAGCATAAGAGAGATTATATTCTGTTTGCAATATATCTGCTGTTGGCGACCATGACGAAACCCAGTTTTACCATAGTGCTGGTCGGAGCTGCGGGGATTTTGATGCTGTGGAGAATGTTCCGCAGCAGATTCCGGAATTTTGTCCCCACGGTGTGGCTGGGAGTATGTTTTATTCCGACTTTTATGGATCTGCTCTACCAGTTCCGGGGAGTGTTCGTACCGCAGGAGGGACAGGAAGGCGGCATCGGATTTACTTTTGGCCATGTATGGGCGCAGTATTGCGGCAATCTGCCCCTGGCTATCGGACTGGCCATCGGATTCCCGATCCTGGTACTTCTGCTGAACTACAAGGAACTGCACAAGGACAGCATCTACCGTTTCTCCTGGCAGGTGTATGTGATGAGCTTCCTTATGGCATTCTTCCTGTATGAAAAAGGATTCCGGGAGATGGATTTCAATTTCTCCTGGGGCTACATGTACGGAATCTTCTTCGCATTTGTGGGAGCACTGCTGGTACTGCTCCGCGCGACAGCGAATGCCGACACCCGGAAGAGAAGGATTGTTGTGGCAGTACAGTGGCTGGCTTACCTGTGGCACCTCGTATGCGGAGTATATTATTTTTGGGGATTTTTACAGGGAGCGATGTATTATTGATGTAAATTGAGAGCTTATGTGAGCAATGAGCCGCATATGATAAAAAGACAGTGTAGGGAGTTGGGCTTCACCGAAGTCGCCGCTCAAAGCACTGTCTTTTTGTTTGCCTGTCTTCCATTTCACCATTGAAGGCATAATTGGACAAAATAGTGGACAATTTTAATTTTTAAGGATTATATTCCACCCTTCAGCACCAAAACAATGTTTTTCAAAAATGGCCCTTTTTATAGATGTATTTTTTTCTATTTTAGCTGATTTTGGTATAAATAGTAGCATTTTTGAAAAATTGCTAACTTGAAAGTTTACGAAAGTATAGCCGCGCATAGGCATAGTGAGGACAGCAATGGGCGCTTGTGCACAAATTCCAGTCTTATTCGTTATGCGGGGCGTAATCATCAAATTTAGTCAAATAAGCCCCGGTAGTTTTCGGCATGCGGGGCGTAATTATCAAATTTTGTGTGTAACGCCCCATACCTTGGTTTAAGGGCACAGAGAAGCTTGATCCTGTCTCCTGTGCCCACGCTGAGGCAGAAGAAGGGCACAGAGAAGCTTGATCCTGTCTCCTGTGCCCACGCTGAGGCAGAAGAAGGGCACAGAGAAGCTTGATCCTGTCATCTGTGCCCACGCTGAGGCAGAAGAAGGGTACAGAGAAGCTTGATCCTGTCCCCTGTGCCAGCGCTGAGGCAGAAGAAGGGCACAGAGAAGCTTGCGCCTGTCCCCTGTGCCCACGCTGAGGCAGAAGAAGGGCACAGAGAAGCTTGCGCCTGTCCCCTGTGCCCACGCTGAGGGGGAAGAAGGGTACAGAGAAGCTTGCTCCTGTCATCTGTGCCCACGCTGAGGCAGA
>ERZ826220.231-NODE-231-length-69021-cov-5.171664_pt1 | contig 69021 bp, 49 predicted proteins | sample MGYA00519927_ERZ826220 | MGnify/ENA primary metagenome ERZ826220 (study PRJEB31778, sample SAMEA3449225) | human gut metagenome | biome: human gut; feature: human-associated habitat; material: faeces | place: United Kingdom | collected 2010/2012 ... | reverse complement strand
CCATTTTCGCTTTTCCTATTCAAATATTGAGATTTTAATGTCCACCGGCACCTGCTATTCCCATAAATTCAAAGTCCTTAAAGCCGTTTTTAAATTCGTAAATCAGCTCCAGCTCACAGGCAACATAGTTTTTCATAAGGGTATGCGTGCGGGAGTAGTTGTTGCCGAAAACCTCTTTAAACAGCTTCATTGTCTTATTGGTTTTAAAGGCGGCAAGCGCGCGCTTATCGGGATTCGTCCCGAAAACACCGCCGTTTGCCTTAATCTGCGCCTCGGTTACATCGTAATTTGCGGGAAGAATTGTTTTAACACTGTAAGCCTTGGGAAACGCCGAATCCTCCATGGGGTCTAAAAACTTTTTGGTTTGTGCCGCAGCAGAAACGCCGAATGCGGGTAATAATGCTGTAAGCATTGCCGCCGCACACAATAATGCCGAAATTTTGCAAGCAAATTTTTTCATCTTTCTTTCCCCTTTTTCATTTTAAAGGTAAGTACCGCCAGCATAGCAATCGAAGCGAGATTGAGTATTACGGGAAGCGCATTGCTCTTTTCCCCCGTCGTCGGCAATCCGTTCGCAGCCGTTGCATTTACGATATTCTTTTCACAAAGCATATACTCGCCGCCGCTTCTTATAAGCAGGGTCACGGCGTTATTGCGCACAGCGCTGTAATCCGATTGTAATACAAATCCGTCGTTTACCGCGAAATTGTAAAGCTCGTTTTTATCGGTAGCAAACAGGCTGTTTTTACCGTTAAGCATTACAATAAGATACGAAGTAACGCGATTTTCCTTATTCATTCCGTAAAAAAGCTTTTTGGCAGCTCCCAGTGCTTTTTTCTGAGCCGCAGTAAGCTTCGGCTCAGCTGAAGAAAGCGATGTATCAAACGGGGCAGATGTGTCTGTCAGATCTTTGCTTTGCAAAACCATGCTGTAAATAAGTTCGTTTTCTTTATCATCGTAAATATTGACCCGTATATCGCAATCGTTATTCTTTGCCGCAGCAAGCAACTGCGTAGGCAGCTTTTGCGCAGCGGTAAGATTGATTTGAATAAGAGACGAAGGATTTTCCGAAATATGCGACAGTATCATATCGAGAGGCAACTCTTCCGTGAATATTCCGTTTGCAAGTGCCAGTGCGTAATAGCTGTTTTCCGCGTTTACAAGCACGGCGTATTCCGTTACAAGCGAGCGCTGATAACTGTTAAGCGCTTCATATGCCGAGCGCGCCGCCTTAATTGCATCAAGGCTTTTAAGGGTTACATTTCCTATGGCGCGTATCTTTTGGTCAACTGCCGCCGCGGCCTTTTCGTCGGCTTTAATCTTATCTGTATCCTCATATCCCGGATATTTCTTCCCTGCGGCATTAAATGCGCAAAGATCCACCTTTAAGCTTTCGCCGTTTGCCGCTTTTTGCGGAACAAATCTTATTCCTGTCACGGTAAGTGAGCCGTTATTTGCAAGCTGCGAAAGCATTTCAATATTATTAAGGTCAATTGCCTGCTCGTTCTTACCCTTTTGCAAAGCTCCGACCTTTACATATTGCACGGCGCCGCCCGATCGTATTCCGAGCAGTATATCAGCCTCAAATTCGTTATCGGTATTGAGATACAGAGTATTTGCGCCCTGCAGATTTATTCTTACCGACGTTCCGTTCGAGGTAATATCGGAAACCTCGGCTGCAATATTTACGGTAGCACACCAATCGTTATCGGTATTTATTTCAACCGTAGCCGCGTTATCCGATATATTTATCTGTTTTTTGCCGTTAAGCCACTTATTAACCTGCTCGGGTTCAAACCATGTCGGCGTAATTTCCCTTACGGTCTCCTGACCGCCGTAGCCGGGGTAATAAGCGTCTTCTGAGTCAAAGAGGAAGCGTTCAACCGTAAAGCATTTTCCCTCGGTTGTGGCAAATTCAAAAATAACGCCCGAAACGGTAAGCTTATTCTCGTCGTCACTGATTGAAAGCAGCTCCGAATTATCCGAAATATTAAACGAGCCGGAATTTTTACCCGCCGTAAGCGTACCTACGGGTACTGTGGCATAGCTGCTGTTTGCAGCCCCTGTTTTAACCTTCAGGCTTATTTTAAGCTCAAACTGGGTGTCGATTTTATAGAAAAGCTCGGTTTGCTCATCTAAATCTATAAGGCAGTGGAAGTCGCTGTTGTTATGCTGTGTTTCAATGCGCTTGCACCATTCCTTATCAACGCGGGCAGTCCAATATTTATCGGTCGCGTCAAGCGCGAATCTGTCCTGATCGTCGCTGCCATAGCGCCAGTCCCAGTTATACCAGCAGGTTGTGAGCGTATTCGGCGAAAACCAGTTGGGAATCACCGGCTTTGCATCCTCCGACGGCGCTTTTATAATATTGCTCACCGCAAAGCTGCCGGAAATCGACCAATATCCGTTTTCATCAATATAGCGGGCAAAAAGCTCAATGTTTTTCTTAATTGTAACTGCGCCCGAATATGTCTGCCATTCGCCGTGCCTGCCTATCCTGTACTGTGTAAGCCGTGCGGTTTCGGGCACTCCCGAAACGGTTATTTCCACGGCGTCGGTCATTTCCTTTGTGTTTGAGGTAAGGGTCGGCGCCGCAGGCCGCTGCACCGTTTCAAGGTCGACAGCAAAATTCATATCGCCGAAATCCATTGTGCGGAAATAAATATTCTTGCCTGTGGGATCATCCTGCGGGATAAGGCGGAAACCGTAAACCGAAATTGAGTTATTTCTGATATACGGTGCCAGCGCCGCAATATCGGAAATTCTGAATTTTTCGTTTACTCTGCCATTGTAAAGCTTATCGCTGATTTTTATACCGTTATTGCCCTCGGGGCTGCCCGATACAAGCAGATAAAGCTCGCACGGCACATCCGTATCAAAGCGCGCATAGAAATACGGGTCGGTCTTCAAATCCACCGTATAAGCGGAAGCCATATAGCGCAGATCTTCAAAATCACCCTTGAAGTTGAGCTTTACACCGCCCTTTGAGTCTGCCTCACCGGATATTCGCAACATATCCGAATCACTCATATTCCAGTCCCAGCTCCACCACGCGGTGGGGGTGTGGTTTAATATCCACGATTCCGCGTGCTTTGTAACTGCGGGTACATACGGTTCTTTATTTAATGAAAGCGTAAACGCGCTTACCTTTACGGTATCGGCATTTTGAAAGCCCTCGGTTTTAAATCCGAAGCCCGCAATCAGAAGGCTGTTTTCCGAATTGCACATTTTCATAAGCTCTGCGCTTGAGCGCAAATCAAATGATTCGGTCCATTCGCCCTTATCAAGGCTCTTAAGCGGAATGAATGTGCGGGTGTTGAAATCCACCGCTCCGTTTTCAATGCGATAGACTTGCGCATAAAGCGTAATCGGACGCGATACCGTGATGTTGTAATTAATCGTATTATATTCGTCCAAGTCGACCGTAAGTCCCGGGCCGTTGCAGTCAAGCCTGCCGTTTCCGTTGCCGTCCCAGCTCCAGCCGAGCTTGTAAGTCCAGCTGTCGGCTGTGTTTTCAATAAACCACGCGTCTCCTGCGTCCGCATAGGAGCGGTTTGAGTTTCCGTCCCACCAGTTATAATTATTGGCTGATGTAAACCAGCGGGAAAACCCGTTAATTTCCTGTGCAACATCGCCCTTTACAATTGAAAAGGCAGTAACATTAATCGTGTCACCGTAAACAAACGACTTTGTGTAAAAGCCGAAGCCATCAATGTATATCTTTTTATCCTCTGTAAGACGTGAAATTATTTCACTGTTTTTCAGCAAATCGACGCTGCCGTTTGTCTCCCCCGCCGCAATATCCGCAAGCTTTGTAAACGAGCGGGTATTTCCGTCTTTTGTTCCGTCTTCTTTCAGATTATATGTCTGAACCCAAAGCTCTACGGGCTTTGAAGCATTGACTGCATAATCAACACGATTTGTTTTATTCAAATCGACTGTGAGTCCCGGACCGTTGCAGTCAAGTCTGGCGCTGCCGCCCGTGGCACTCCAGCGGTGATAATACTGCCAATTGCCGTCAGGGTGGTTAATATAAAATCCTCCGTCAGGACCGGTCAATCCGTTGTAGGAGTTTCCGTCCCACCACTTACTGTCGTTATCGGCGGAAAACCAACGGTTAAAAAAATCTGTACCTTCCGCCTTGGCTTTTACAGCCGACAAGCTGCTGAACGTGCAGCCGGCTATAACGCAGCAAAGGCACAGCGCAAGCGCGCGTTTAAAAAATACTGCCTGTTTGCTCATTTTTGTCTCCTCCGGTTTGTTTAATAATAAGGTATTTGCTTTTATCAAACGGTACAGCTTTAAGTGAAGAAAAAGATGCATCGTTTAAATTTTCATATCCGTAGCTGCCGCCGAAGCTGTTACCCGTAAACCTCGGCGGGATATCGAAGAATCGGTTTTCACCGTCGGTATTCATATAAATATAATTTTCCGTAACCGTTACGTTTTCAGGCCCGCCGCCTTTCTCGCCCCACTGATATGTTCCGATTAAGCGCGTATGAATATTTTTTTCAACCGAAACGCGGTTGTTTGAAATCCTTATATTCTTAATCGGCCCCGAAAGCGTGAATATCTGCCCCGAATCGTCAATGCTGATATTTCGTTCCACGGTAATTCCGTTGTTGTAACCGCCGATATCGCCCGAGGTGCAAAGCAATATAAATCCGCCGTCATTGTGATGACTTAAATTATCGGCAACAACCGTATCGGTGCAGTTTATATCGACATCATAGCCCTGACCGTCGCCCGCAATCAACACGCAGCCAAAGGCTTCGTTTTCGCGCATTACCGCATTTTGCGAATTGTGCGGCCAGATTCCGGCATACGGCGTATTCCCCGCAAAGCAGCACATTGCCACGGTATTGTGTTCAATAATCGGGCTCTCCGTGCAGGATTGAAAAATTCCGTCGCCTCCGCAGCGGGCAATATAGTTATCCGTAATGCGGATATTATGTGACGGTGTGTACGGCAGGTCTGTCCAGTCAATACCCACCCTGTAGCTGTAAGCGGAGGAAAATGTAATTCCCTGCGCTCCGGTATCACACACGGTGCAGCCGGTAACCGTTACGCCGTCATAGCTTATCGGTGAGTCGGCGGGATCGCACCAAATTATTATTCCGCCCGCTTCTCTTCCGAAGGAGCTTGTTATATTATGTACATAAAGATTTTTAAGGGTAATTCCGCAATATTTTCCGCCCTTTTCCCCGCAGCATACAAATACTCCGCGTCGTGGCGTATATATATCGGTGGAGGCGTTGATAATTTCAAGATTGCTCACTTCGATATATGAAAGGTTTCTGATCTCAACCGCATTTTCGGCTCCGTTGCCGTTGATTATCGGTAAAGGTCCCTCTCCGTAGGCGGTGATGCGAACAGGCTTATCACTCGTGCCGCCGTTTTTCGGCTTTAGCGTTCCCGTAAAAATGCCGCCTCTTCTTAAAGCTACGGTCGTTCCGGGGGAAAGTATTAATTCATTTAACCTTTCCAAGGTTGCAAAGGCACTTGCAGGCGTCAGCCCGTCGTTTCGGTCATCACCGTTTACGGCATCTGCAAAATACATTTTCTTCACCTCCTGGTTTTTACAATATCATCATATTACATAAACCTTAAACTTTCAATCCGCTATTTTCTTCCAATATACCGTTTTCCGCATTTTAGAAACAGAAACATGCACAATATACCGTTTTCCGCACTGTTTATGCCGTTTATAACATTTCACGAATTTTCGCTATTGCAAGGTAGATTTTTTTTTGCTATTATACATTTAAAGATTTTTAAGGGGTGGTTTATATGAACATCACAACCTGTTGGGTTTCTTCACTGGAAAAGATTCTTCCTGAGCAATCACTTGCCGGGCATGAAGTTTTGTGCGGCTCCGCACTTCGCGGCGAACGCTTTAATGTTCAGCTGGCATTTCGCGCCGACGACGGCTTGCGTGATGATTTTTTTGTTGAATGGAAGAGCGATTTGAAAGAAAGCATACGCTGCTATCAGGTGCAAAGCGTACCGGTGCGCCTTGTAAAGTATAAATGGGCAGACGATGATTTCCTATCGGATAAACCGGGGCTTTACCCCGATCTGCTTGAAATATGCAACGGCAGAGCCGAATACTCGCCCGGCTTTTGGAGCTGCCTGTGGTTTGAAATAACCGTACCCGAAAACGCGCGGGCAGGCGAACATAAGCTGTGCGTTACATTAAAAAACGAAGCCGAGCCCGAATGTACGGCAGAGGCAAGCTTTTCATTAACCGTTCTTCCCGCCGCCCTGCCGCCCCAGCGGCTTATACATACCGAGTGGTTTCATTGCGACAGCCTTGCGGTGTATTACGGAACGGAGGTTTTCAGCGAACGGCACTGGGAAATAATAGGTAATTATATCCGTCAGGCAGCATATTACGGCGTTAATATGCTGCTCACTCCGCTTTTCACTCCCCCGATTGATACCGCAAGGGGTGAGGAAAGACCGACCGTTCAGCTTGTTGATATTTATTATTCAAAAGACGGTTATTCATTTGATTTTTCAAAGCTGGAGCGTTATATTAAGTTGGCGCTTGACTGCGGAATTAAATATTTTGAATTCCCGCACCTGTTTACGCAATGGGGCAGCGAGCACGCGCCCAAAATCATCGTAACGGAAAACGGCAGATCATCCCGCCGCTTCGGCTGGGAAACAAACGCCGATTCAGCCGAATACGCCGAATTTTTACAAAGCTTTCTGCCGGCGGTAAAATCCTTTATGCAAAAGAAAAATTTATTGGATAAATGCCTGTTCCACATTTCCGACGAGCCCGATGAAAAGCACATCGAAAGCTACCGAAAAGCGGTGCAGACCGTTCTTCCGCTGCTAAAGGGCTGCAAAACCATAGATGCGCTTTCGGAATATTCATTTTACAGCGAGGGCTTGGTTGAAACCCCGGTGCCCGATAACGAGCATGCCGAGGAGTTTTACCGCAAGGGAGTATCCGAGCGGTGGGTCTATTACTGCTGCGGCCAGTTAAACCGCGTCTGCAACCGAATGATTGCAATGCCCTCTTACCGTAACCGAGCATTGGGACTTCAGCTTTTCCGCTATCAAATTTCGGGTTTTCTGCATTGGGGCTATAATTTTTGGTTTAACTTCCTTTCAAGAAAACCCATTAACCCGTTTTTCACAACCGATGCCGGGCAAAATTTCCCCGCCGGCGACCCGTTTTTGGTTTATCCCGGAAATGACGGAAAACCGATGCCCTCAATCCGTCAGCTTGTACTGTTTGACGCATTGCAGGATCTGCGCGCGCTGCAGCTTTTAGCCGAAGCAGAGGGTTTTGAAAAAACCGCCGAATGGTTAGAGGGCGAAATCGGTTATAAAATTTCTTTCACCGATTACCCGCGCAGCACAAAGGATTTTTATGAGCTGCGCGAAGCCGTAAACCGCCGTATTTACGACATTCTTTGATAACAGTTGTTACCAAACTTATGCTTTTTTGTATATTGTGCGAAAATGAACGATTGAAATTGATTTACTCCCCGTAATATACTTTATACGGCAAATAAATTCAAACAAAGGAGTATGATTTTAATGGCACGATTTAAAAAAGCAGGCGCGTTTCTTACGGCACTGGCTGTAACGGCGGTTTCGCTGTTTATCCCGACGTTCGGCGCAGCAGCCGAAGGAGCGGAAGATCTTGTTCCGGATTGGTTTAACGAGGATCAGCGCACAACCTGGTGGGCAACTGATTCTTTTACGGGTGAAGACAACTGGCGTTTCAACATTACCGTATCGAACGGAGTTTGGACATACACGCAGCACAGCAATCTTTATGATTATGGCCATGCACAGAGCAGCGGTACACAATACGATCTTGATTTATCGGTAAATCCATATCTTAATTTTGTTACCGAAATGGTAGGCGAAAGCGCTTATATCAGTCTGCGCTGCCGCGATGGAATAGACGGAATAAAAAATATTAAGGTAGCCTTAATTCAGGCGGGTAAGCAAACCGTAAGCGTTGACCTTACTCAGAACTATGACATTATGAAAACGGCAGGAGCGGATAAAAAGCTGCATTTATACGGCGTTATATTTACAACGAATAAATTCGGTGCAGAAGAATCGCTTTCGTTTAAAAATTTCCGTTTCACTTCACAAAAGGAAACAAATAAAAACGACCGATACTGGCTTGACGCGGCTTCCGACAGCAAGTGGTATAACTGGGACGCAGGCCCCAATTCCGGCAGATTTGATGTTTATCATAATCCGGGCGGCTTTTTGCAGCTGAAGCTCAGATGGAACGGCAGCGACATGAAGCGTTTAAATAACCGGTATTCCACAAAGCTTATTGACCTTAACACCTTCACCCGTATGCATTACGCAACCCCGTGGATGGAAAAGCCGGTCGGAGTTTATTTTATAATTATGCCCTTTAACAGCGACGACAGTGTAAACTGGAAGGGAGAAGAAACCGTTAGGGTCGGCACGATTCCCGGAGGCAGCGCCGGTGAAGGATATTTTGATTTAATCGGAAACACAGATCTCTTAAAATTTGCAAGCAACGGCAAAAAGCTTTACATCAAGGGTGTTGAATTAGATGTTTCCGCCTGGGGTACGGGGGATGTGAACATCGGAGACCTTTCTTTCCGTATGCCCGATGACATTACTGCCGACTGCAATTTCACCACCGCCGGTACACGCATTTCATCAAACGGCGAAAATGATACGTTTACGGTAAGCGCAGCGGCAAACTATACCGGAACCGACGCCGTTAAATATCAGTGGTATGTTGACGGCGTACTCAAAGAAAACGAAACGGGAGCCGACATAACGCTTGATAACAGCACAGTCGGCAATCACACCGTGCGTTCGGTGGTTACGGTAGGCGATATTACATACTTCAATACAAAATTCTTTGAATCGGAAACATACACCTACGGAAAATATATTGCGGGCAATGTTTCCATGAGCGGGCAACTCGGCGCGGAAGACATCACGGTTTTAAGAAAAAATATGCTGGGCGCTAATTCATTTGGTGAGCTGCAGACACTTGCAGCCGATATGAACAATGACACAAAGGTTGACATAATAGACCTTATCTGCCTTAAAAAGGCGCTCGCCGAATAAAGCAACAGGGCTGTCGCTTGTGATTTTTTCACTTGCGACAGCCCTAATTTATTTATACAGCTTAAGAATAGCTGTTACCTTTTGCCGAATGATGCGAACGGTATCATTTAACCGACTCTGCGTCACTCTTACCCAATTTATTATGGGTAACCATAAAGTCATAAAGCTCATCCGCAGTAGTGAACGCCGGTGCCACATCCTTTTACCGGGGAAAATATGATGATTTGCAACCGTTACTATACCCTTATTTATCCCTGTATTGCAGCCGCAATAAAATCTATATCCGACTGTCCCTGTGAAATAAGGTAAGAGGACGGCACCTTGACCGCTTCATAGTGCGACAGATCGATTCCTTTAATTTTTGAAGTTTCGTCGTCAGCCCGTTATCCCAATACGGTCGATGCTTTCGATAAACCATCTTTGCAGGAAAATATATACAAGCAGCATCGGAGTCACAAACAAAACGCATGCTGCCATGGCAAACGCCATCGATTCGGGCTGTGTGGGCACAAAATAGTAGCCCTTGTTCTGCATTGCGGTTTCGAGATTGTTAAGCATATACGCCAGCGGATAATTCTCGGTGAAATACATTCCGCTCAGCAAGAAATCGTTCCAGTGCCATATTAGCGAAAAAAGCGTTACGGTTACGATAACCACACCCGAGGACGGCAGCGCTATTGAGATAAAGGTTCTTACAGGCCCCGAGCCGTCTACCCATGCTGCCTCCTCAAGCTCGCGCGGCAGACCCTTGAAAAACTGAATGTAAATATATATCAGTATCCCGGATCTGAGCCCCACCCCGAGCATTGAGGGCAGCCAAAACGCCCATGCCGAGTTAAGCACATTTATTCTCAAATCTACGCCCGTAAGCCTGTCAAAAAAACCGAAGATACCGAGAATATCCAGCTTTGAATAGTTTGCCATTCTCGGAATAAGCAGCATCATATCCGGTAAAATTATCGTAAGCAGCAGAAAAAAGCCCTTAAGTCTTTTGCCCTTGAATTCAAATCTTGCAAAGCCGTATGCCACCACAGAGCAGCTTGCCACCTGCAAAAGCGCCGAAACGATTCCGTTTTTCAGGGTGGAGATTAAGGAGCTTTGATAATTAAGGCAGGAAAGCGCCATTTTGTAGTTGTTTACAATATCAAAGCTGCTCGGAATCCACACTCGGGTTGAGTTTAAAAAGGCATATTTACTCTGCAGCGAGGTTATTATCATGTAAAACAGCGGATATATAACCACAAAGCCCACCGAAATCAAAAATGCCAGACGAAAAACAGAATACGCCAATTTCCCGACGGTTCTTGCGTTTATATTGACCGATTTGTGCCCTGCCGATGAAAAATTCTGATGTTTCTTCATTTTTCCCTCCGCTAATTATCCCAACGGCGCATAAACGCCCGCTCGTATACCAAAAGCAAAATTCCCATAAGTACGCCGACTGCCAAAAAATAAAACCAAAGCATTGCGGAGGTCTTATCATAGGTTCCCGCGGTCATCATGGAATAGGTCTTTGAAACCATGCGTATGCGCGTGGAGGTCATTTGCTCAACGATTGTGAAGACCGTTACAAGCAACGTGACGCGGGAGAGCATCGGGAATGTGATAAACCAAAATTCCTCCCACCTTGTCGCTCCCTCAACACGGGACGCCTCATAAAGCGTTCCGGGAATCGACTGCAATCCCGCCAAAAACAGGACGGTCTGTATTCCACAGCTCCATATAAGATCGAATATTTTACTGATTGTGCGTGTTATATATTCGGCAATTCTGCCGTCTATCTGTAGCCATCCTATAATATCCTTTACCGAAAACATTGAGGCGGTGTATGATTCGGACACGCCCAAATTGTTCAAATCGCTGTCGGTCGTTCTGAAGAGCCATGTAATTACCGTTCCGGTCGCTATAATAACCGGCAGGAAGAAAAGTGCCCTAAAAAACAGCCTGCCCCTGAATTTTTGATTAAGAAAGAGCGCCAAAACCAAGCTTAAAAGCAGAATCACAGGTATCTGATACAGAAACGAGGTTGTCGCCTCGCTTAAATTTTTCAGATAATCCGGATCCTCAAAGAGAATGTTTTTGTAGTTTTTAAGCCCGATAAATGAAATATCCATGCCGCCCGGAACAACCGTGACCTCCGAAAAGGAAAAGTATATCGACTGCACCATGGGAATCAAAAAGAATATTATTATGCCGATAAACCAAGGAGTTGTGAATAACTGCCCGTACCTATCCTTAATGGCATCAATTCCGCGATTTTTTTTGATTTTTTTCACGATATCTCACCCTTTGCCAAAAGAAATCCGCCTGCCTTGACCTCTCCCTCGGGAGAAGCGGCGGCAGCATCACCGTAATTTACATAAACCGTCATGCCGTTATCGAAAAATGTTGCTCTTAAATTCTCGGTCAAAATTTTATGACCGGTAATATGCGCGCCGCCGACCGCCTTATAATAATCGCCGAGACTCTCTGCGGTTTTTAAAATATCCTCTTTTATATCGGAATAAACGCTGTTATAAAACACGGGAAGCTTGCTTGCCGTCATTCTGTCGGAGCGATGGTCGATTACGGTATAATTAAGACCGCAGCCGCCCTCAATTGCCTTTAAAACAGCAGCCTTGCCGTCTGCGCGGAGATTAATGCTTTCAACCGTCATAGGCACATATCCCTTGAATACCGTCTCATAAAACGGCACATCCGTATAGAAGATATGCTCTTTGTCAGATTGAGTCGGAGCGTTCATAATAACATCCGACAACGCCGCCGCGTAATCGTTTGCGGCGGAGGAGGCTATTTTGTAATTACTCTTTTTTACCGTCTTCAAGCTGTCAGTAGCCGTCTTTGCAAAGCCGCTTTTTGCATAAAAATCGGAAACGGCTTTATTGCCGTAATCGGAATACGACATTGAGGTAAGTGTGGAAAATGATATTCCCTTAAGCTTCATTTTCCCACTTGAGGAAAGCGCTCTTTGCACGGCACCGCCGAGTTTTGAAGGAGTCAGCAGATAATAGAGCGTGGATTTTTCTCGGCTCAGCACCGCAGGATTGTAAAGATACTGCGACGCTTTCTTTTCACCTGCATTTACGCAGGCGTCTGAAAATACCGAAGCGCCCTTCCCTGTTTTTGCAAAGCGAACGATATCGTAATCGAAAAACAGTTGCGATGAGTAGTCATCGCAAAGCCTTTGCAGCTCGAACAAATCCTTATTATTGCCGAGCTTGCCCGCAAGCTTATAGCCTCCGCCGACAGTCCCGGTATCAACTCCCGCCGTTCCGAAGCCCTTGAGCACCGCATTAACGGGAAGCCCCGTTTCCTTTAAAACATCGCTTAAAACAGCCGCCGCCTGCTTGAGCGTGGTTGCGGCGTAAAGCTTTGTATACGGAATGCCGCAGAACGAATCGCTTACCACCGTGCCGCCTAAAAGCGTAAGTCCGAGCGACATATCTCCGCTTACCTCGGTCATATTATATTTTTTTATAAGATATTCACGGTAGACCTTTGCCATACCGATGTAATCGGCGTTATCGCCCGAAAGCGGATAAAAACCGACCGAAAGCGTCCCGTCAATCTTTCTTTCGCTGTATACCGTGCTTTCAACATTTATTCCGGAAAACAGGTTCGCAACATGACCGGTGTAGCCTCTTATAAGGAATGATGAGTAAACGGCGGTATAACCGTAAGCTCCCGAGCCCGCGGTCACCTCAATAACCGCGGAGTCAGCGCCGCTGTCGATTATTGCAAGCGCGCCCCTGCCGTTTGACATGCGTGCTCCGTAAACCGGGAGACGAACGCTTTCCCTGTTTGATGTTTCGGACAGTACCTCTATGGTGCTGTCAAAGCCGTACACCTGTGAGGAATAATTCGTTCCCTGACGGGATAAATATGTAGGCTTTATAAGCGCCCCCGATCCTGAGGGAACAAAGATGTAGCTGTCCTCGCTGTCGTTCTTTGCAGAGCAGAAAAACGGGGCTACGGACACCTTTATAAGCTTGTTTTTATCCTCTTGTATGTCCTTTGCATTTATTTTTATCTGCAAACAGTCGTCCTTTAGAATGTACTGAACGGGCACCATAATTTTCGGCGCGTCAAAATAAAATTCCACCAAAATCGAATTTTTACCTTTAGCACACCTGACTCTTCCGTCCTCTACCGCGGCGGAATATGCGGTTGAATCGATTACCGTATTGGTTTCATAATCGAGATAGCTGATGGTTATCGGCGAATTGACATTCGGCGAACGCTTTATTGGCATTCCGAATTCGTCGAGCTGCTCTTCCCTCTCCGATGCAGGCGAGGTTCCGTAAGACAGCCCAGATTTTAAATCATACAAAACCACGCCCTTTGTATCATCATCCCACTCAAGCCGCAGGGAGGAATTTTCACCGATTACCCTTTCATCGACATCGGCGCTTTCAGCCTTCGTGTCAAACGGCTTTACCGATGCCTCCTCACCGCTGCCGCAGGACGCTAAAGAAAACAGCATAACGGTCAGCAGTATATAGCTTAATATTTTTCTCATTAACGTTCACTCCTATACCGTCAGCAATTCGGAAATAACTGTGGCAATAAAGCCGTAGGTCTGCTGGAACAGCATCGCTATCATAATCAGGAGAAAGAATATTATACCCACTCCCAAAATTGATAAGAGGCTTGTCGAAACCATTCTACCGAAGCTGAAATCATGAATTTTCAGAAGGCCGCATATCATAAGCAGCACAAAATAGATAACTGCTGCTGTGTCTAATATTGCAAGGAAGCCCGTTTCGCTCGGAAGCAGCACATTTGTGAGTATGAGCGATATGAATTTTTCTATTATAATCGGCAGAAGACTGTAGCAGGTAACCACTGCAATCTCGCGCAGTCTGCCCTTTCCGCCCATAATAGTGCAGACCATCCAGTCTGATACTATCCAAAGTACCGCAAGCCCCAGGGTTCTTGCAAGTATCCATATTGAATTAAAGCTTTCAGGATCGTAGCTGCTGAAAAGGAAACCGCCGTTTACGGCATTGAGTATTTCCGATAAATAGAAAAGCAGAAGCATAACGGCGCCTATAACCACAGAGCCCTGCCCCTTTTCCTTTACCTCTGTAAAGGTGTTTGCGGGATGTATCATAGTGCCGAACAGCAGCCGTATATTTTGATTCTTAATTATGATAGTCTTTTTGCGGATGCTGATTGCCAATGCCGCAATGATTCCGATAATAAATACCGCAGCGACCGTGAAAATGAGTCCGAAATGCGAATTTATGTAATTGCTCCTGTATTTTTCAAAGGCAATCGCATAGGCGTCTTTATCGTTGCCGGTTTTGGCGTAGCTCATCGCAGTCTTGTAATCGCCCTCATAGAGCGACGCATACGCAAGCCCGCTGTATGCTGCCTGACTGCAGTTGTCGAGCTTCAGTACCTCGTTCCAGCCGGCTTTTGCCTCACCATACTCGCCCTCGGTCGTGAGTAAATCTGTCTCAAGTACTTTCTTGCCGTAATCGTTCAGACGGAAGACGGTCAAATTATTATTTGTTTTGTCGCTCACAAGTACTCTGCCGCCGTTATCAAGCAGCGCCATACCCGAAGCATTGACAAACATTCCGTCCTGAGTACCTTCGTGCATCCCGCCGCCGAACGCCGTCAGCATACGACACTCGCTGTCATACAGAAAAACCTTGCCGAAGGTTGATTCAAGGGCGAAAATAAAGCCGTCACCGTTTATTTCTATATTCATTATATCCTGGTTTGAAAACTCGCCGTTCGAGTATTCGCTGTTCACTTCGGCATCGACAAAATTAACGCCGTTTGAATTAAGGATATTCTTACCCGTCCCGGGGCTCAATTTGCGAATTTGTCCCTTGTTGTCATATTTCTCGGTAGAGCCGTTGCAGGTATAAACAAAACCCTCATCGTCCGTTTTTATATCAACAAAGCAGTAGGGTATCCTGCGTGCGGTATTTCCTTTTTTCGTGTTGTTCGGGAATACCCTGTTTATAATATTCGTAAGCACACCCGATATGCCAGAGTTCACGGTATTTGCGCCGTAAAAGCCCAGAAAGGTCTTGTTTTCATCAAATAAAAGCGCGCCATAGTAGGAGCCGTCGCTTAAAATATACATACAACCCTTCGGATCTACCGCAACATAGGTCGGGCGGAATTTAAAATCAGCGGGAATCAACTGCGAGTCCGGAACGCTTACCGTTTCCAAAAGCTTTCCCTTTTGATCGGTATGCAGTACCCTGCCGCCCTCGGTATCGCAGATGTAAAGAGTATTGTCACCGCCCACATAAAGGCTGCGCGCATTATCGTATTTTTCGGTGCCGCCTATGTTGCCTATTTCGTATAAGACCTCATATTTACTGTTGAGAACCACTATCCGCGAGGCAGAATCCAAAAGATAAATATTGCCTTTTTCATCCGTGCAGACATCGCTAAGCGCTGTGAAATCGCTGATTCCCAAGGCCTTTGAATCAAAGACCGATTCAACCGAGAAAAAAGCCCGATTGTACACCTCGGTGCGATTATCTCCCGAATTCGTCCAATATGTGTAGCTTGTATAAGGAATTTCCGCCGCGGCTGTGAGCATACCCGATATCAGAGCAAGCAAGGCAGCCATAAGGGTTAAAGCCGTAATGATACTGCGTTTCAATTTATCAACTCCTTGAATTTATTCCTTTATACCGGCGCTGCTCATACTTTCAACTACATTGCTTTGCGATATAAGATAGACCAATATCGGCGGAATCATCATAATAACAGTCACCGCCATTGCGCTACCTGAGCGCGCAACTCCGCCGGAGGTAATCTGATTCACTATCTGCGGCAAAGTTTTCAGCTGCTCTGTAAAGATAGTTCCGTTCGGAACGGTCGCCCATATATCCCTGAAGGAAAACAGAAAAACCGTAAAGCAAGCCGGCTTTATTATCGGCAGAGCGATTGAGAAAAATATTCTATAGTGGCTTGCGCCGTCAATCTTCGCCGCCTCAAGCAGCGCCTCAGGCAGATAGCCCTCTATGTACTGCTTCATAAGAAACACGCCGAGGGTCGAAGCCATTGGAGGCAGCAAGTATATCCAGTATGTATCTATCATATGCAGCTTTGAAAAAACCAAATATTGCGGAACGGCAAGCGTGCAGCCGCTGAACATTAAGGCAAACTGCACAGTCCAAAACAGGATGTTTTTTCCCTTAAATGTAGCTTTTGCAAGCGCATATGCCGCCATGGCGGCAACGATAATATATATCAGCGAGGTAACCACGCTTATTGCCACACTGTTGAAGATATATCTTGAAAGCGGAACCTTGAGCGCCGCCATAAGGTCGGGCAAAACAAGGTAATTACCGAGCGTCGGGCGCTTAACAAAAAATCTCGGCGGGAATATCATCAGCTCGTCAAGTGGCTTAAACGATGTGCAGACAGCGTAAACCAACGGGAGCATGGTAAATAAGCCCGCACAGAATATAAGAAAGAAATTGAGAAAATTACCGAAACGCGAACGGGTAAATCTTTTAGCAGACATACTGTTGCCGTTTATTGCACGCCTCAGTTTTTTAACCCCGGAAATCACATTAACACCCTCACTTTTGAGTCATTTGCAGTATCTTTCCGACTGCAAGCCTTGTGGCAACCATCATTACAAACAGGATGACCGCAATGGCGGAGGCATAGCCGAATTCGTATCTTACCGAAGCGACATCCGACATCAGTGAGACAATCGTATCTACCGCGTTGCCCTTACTCGGATAGCCCGCCAGCGTAATTGCGATTGTGCTTACCGCAAAGCTGCTTTGAATCTGCATGACTGCGCTGAAAAGCAGCATATGCGACATGGAGGGCAAGGTTATATACCTTAGCTCCTGCCAGCGGTTCCGCACCCCGTCGATTGAAGCCGCCTCGTATAAATCGCGGCTTATGTTTTGAAGCCCCGAAATATTTGCGAGGAACGAAACGCCCATACTCTGCCACAGCTGAACGATAATTATTATCGGCATAAGGTAGGTTTCGTTTTTCAGCCACACTATAGGCTCGGTTATTATTCCGAAGGAAAGCAGGAAGCTGTTTATGTAGCCGTAGCTGTCGCCCGAAAATGCGACCTGCCATATAAAGTAAGCGTTTCCGACCAGCGACGGCGCATAAAACATAAGCGACATAAAGGAACGCATTACCGGCTTGAATTCATTGACCGCCCATGCAAGCACAAAGGAAAGCAAAAATCCGAGCGGCCCAGCCACCACGGCAAATATCAGCGTGTTTTTAACGGTTACCGCAAAGGCGGCATCGTTTACTATCAGTCTGCGGTAATTATCTATTCCGACAAAGGTCGGAGGAGACAGCAGATCGTAGGATGTCAGACTTAAAAACAGCGAAGAGAATATGGGAATAACCATAAACAACAAAAAAAACGCAAAAAACGGAATAAGCATTACAAACATAGGCGCGTTTTCTCTTAAGGTTATACGCAACTCACTTTTCTTTTTCTTCATATTATTCCCCCCAGACAGAGAAATTTTTCCTATTTATATTCATCTATCTTTCGTGCAATTTCGTCATCGGCAATCGCGCTCTGCTTAACAAGTGCGTCTTTTGGTCTTGATGTGCCGTTGACCACCGACCAAAACGCCTGATCCACGCAGCGCGTAAGATAATAGCTGCCGGGAACCTCGGGCACCTCGACTACGCGCGACCATTGCTCAAGCAAAACATCAAGAACGCCCGTACCCCACGAAAGCCTTGAAAGCGCCTCCACATTTGAGGTGGAAACACGGCCTATCATTCCGAGGATGGATTCGACATTGTTTGTGAATCTAACCTGTGTGTCGGCTTCCGTCCACCATTTAAGGAATTCCCAAGCCTCCGCCTTTTTGGAGGACTTTTTAATGATGGCACAACCTGTGCCTGCGCCCGCCACGGAATTGTTTCCGCCCTTTGTTGCGGGTACGGCCGCTACAGACCATCTGCCGCCTATCTCACGCGCCGCGGAATACAGGGTCATATACATTGAATACGGCGCTATTCCGAGCGGCATTGAGCCGACTCTGAAGCGGTTGTAAAAATCCGCCTCCTTGTAAAAATCGTATTCGGTATAAAACTCCGTCCAGCGCTTAAAGACCTTAACGGCTTCCTTTGAAACAAGATCCGTAGCGTTTAATTCCTTGTTATATATGCTAAGTGAGCTCTGCGCCATAAGTGTCGGGAACAAATTGAGACTTCCGATGCCCGAATTGACGGTTGTGGAGGTTGTAATTTGTGTATACGGCATATACACGCTCATGTTATTTCGCTGTATTACCGTTGCTGCCTCCAAAAATTCATCCCAATTTTGCGGCAGCGTAAGCCCAAGCTTTTCAAATATATCGGTTCGGTAGAACATAAGCATAAAGCTTTGGGTATCGGGCAGCGCATACAGGCAGTCATTATATCTGTAAGGAAGATCCGCGTCGGGCTGAAATCTTTTAAGCACCTCGTCGCAATCCTCAAAATTCCGCAAATCGTAAAGTGCATTTCTGATACCTAGGTTTACAGGTTCGGTTCTTGCCATTTGAATTGCAAGATCCGGAAAGTTGCCGGAAAGAATTCCGTTCACAAGCGAAGCATTTACCATTTCCAGCCTCACCTTGATTCCGGTTTCCTTTGTGAACGATTCGTTTATCAGGGAATTGAAGACCGAAGCCTGATCCTGTCCCCAGCCGACCCAAATGCGAAGTGCATCCTCTCCGTTTTTATCGTCAAAGAAGGTATATTTATTGGAAAATGATATTAAAAACCGCTTAAAGCCGTATACTATCGGCTTTAAAATACCGTTGCTCTTTGCGGGTGCGGCAGCAGACGCGGGCACTACCCTTATTTCATCAAGCGACAGCGGCATTTTGACCATATCGTAAAGCCAAGAGCCGAGTGCTGTGTAATTGCTGTAGTAATCCGATAAATACTGCTGCGCGACATATGGGCTTTTAAGCATTGAGCGAAGCACGCGGATCATATTCTTCATAGCCGCGGCATACTGCGTGCTGTGATTATCGGTTTGAGAATCGGTTGTTTTTACAAGCTCATCAAGCCTTTTGCAGCATTCCTCAAGCGTTTCGGTAAAATCGGGTATCTGATTAAACAACTCATAATCTCGGTTGGCATCGGGTACCTCGCCAGTTATCATGACGATTTTTATGTACTCATCGCCGAGCATATCCACTATTTTCGATAATTTTTTAAACTGCTCCGCCTTATCCCCTACAGTCACCTCAAGCGAGATAGTGTGCTCTCCCTTATCAAGATAAATATAATAAGGCTCGCCGTCCTCTGCGGAAAAGGTGTAATTTTTCCATGCCGTCCCGTAAGGAAAGGCAATCGCTTCAGCTTCCGTAAACGGTGTTTTTCCGTCAATCTTAAGCCACCGCAGGCTCTGACCGTTTATAAGGTCAGACTGCTTATATCTGAAATTAAGATAATAATACCCCGCCGTTTCAATCTCAAAATTCCATGTCAGCCTGTCTGCCGGGCTTTGCCAGGCTGTGCTGCCGATGTAGTTGATTTTTGTACGCATGGGGTCTGCAGGATTCATGCCCGAATCACTGTTGTTTGACTTTGGGATTATAGAGGCGCTTGTTTTCAGCGCGGCGTCCTCTCCCTGTATTGTTATGGTTTCGGCAGATGTGTCGGTACTGCCGTAATTTTTTGAAACGCTTTCATAAGCTTCCGGCTGCTCGGGCGGAACAAAGCAAAGCTTACCGATTTTTATTCCCTGCATGGGAGAAAGAAGCGTCAGCGTATGATTCCCCGCCGTCAAATAAAATTCGTGCGGCCCGTTTGAAATGCCTGATGTATCGCAAAGGTAATCCTCGATATATCCGCCTACCTCCACCTGCTCACTTGCATATTCGTTGCCGAGCCCGTCGGTTCTCGGTTTTTCCTCCTTGTTCCTCCATATCCGCTTTAGAACAATCTCATCGCCGCCGTCAAAGGGATAATTACCATCGATTTTGATTCCGAGGGATATATCCAAGCCGGAGGATTCAGGCTGCCACAGCAAAAATAAATTATAATTTCCGGTCTGCGGCGCGTTAAATGAAAAGCTTATATTACCCGTTCCTCCGTCCCAATTCAAAGCATTGTCCCGATAATTGACGGAAGCGTTTTCGGCTCTGTAGGAGGTCAGATCGAAATCAATCGATTCGGTCACGCTCTGCTGCGCTTCGGCAGAGCCTGCCGAAAAGGCCGGTAATTGCAAAGAGGTCAGCAAAAGAACCGCCGACATAACAAAAACCGCTGACTTTAATAATTTACGCATTACCGTTCATACCTTCCCATTCTGAATGTTATATCATAAAAAGAGTAGTTTTATGTGACTTTTGTATTATTATATATCAATATAATGGCGTTGACAATGTATAATTTGCCGACTTTTGTACTTTTGTTACGATAATTTGCAAATGAAAATTTTTCACAAACCCCGCCGTCAACCAAAACCTTAATTTTCAAAAAACAGCTTCTCCTCCCCGCGATTTGTCAAATTACCCTCAAGCCGAACGCTGCGGCAGTTAAGCGCCACAATATCGTAATCCGCGTACTCACAGTCGGGTCTTCTTACATTTTTGCAGCAATCATAAAATTCGTTTTCTTCAATACGCACATCGTTTGCGGCAGAAACAAATATTGCATTGTTCGGTATGTCCCTGAAAATATTGCGATGAATGTAAATTTTCTCATGCACTCCCGCAGGGTATGCTGTATTATCCCCCTCGTGAGAGGATTTGAAAACAAGCGCGCCCTCGTTGTTGCTGTTTTCAATCACCGCGCAGTATTCGATAACATTATTCCTGATTTCAACATTCTTTGCTGGGCCTACCTCCCACCAAGTCCTGATATCCGGTGAAAAAAGCATGGCAGCATAAGATAAGCCGTAAAAGATGCAGTTTTCAATCAGCACATTTTGGGTCTGTATCAGCACTCCGCGGGCACGGGTGTGCTTAAAGGTACATCCGTCTATATGCACGCTCGCATAAAATGTGCTGTTTGCAAGCACCGAACCCTCGTCAAGTTTTCCCTTAAGCCCCTCAAATATCAGCGTTCCGTCGTTTTTCTGCTCCTTTACGGTAAAACTGCCGGTTTTTAAAAAGGTATTTTTATCGTAAATATCCACTATATCGCCGCAATCCGCCCAGGTTCGATTCTTTATGGAGTTATAAAGCTTATACTCCCTGCCGGTCATTTTCAATTCGCCGCCCGACAACTTCGTTACGACCGTTGCGAGACCGTGAATGTTAAGAGCGTCGTCCCCCAGCCCCTCGATATCGCAGTTCTTCATGACCAAGCTGCCGTAGAGCCCTAAAATATGTATTCCGTCCGCATTTATTGCCTTTAGCCGCCTTGAGCCTTTGCTTACGCGAATCGAGAAATTATCAAAGGTGAAATCCGAGGATCTCGGCTCGATAGTGACCCCGAAGCTTGCAGCGGAATTAATAAGAATATCCTTAAGCAGCACCCTGCGGCAAAAAGCGAAGGAGAAAACCGAATTCCCGTAAATTTCGTAACGGATATTGATCTTATGCCCTATTTTAAGACGGCAGCGCTCCTTATCTGCCAAGCTGCGGCCGAGCCTTAAACGAACGGTATTTTTGCCTATGACCTCATAATCCAAGCCGATATACCTTATTCCTCTGCTGCCGTCGGGCATCTCCGTTTTGCATTCGGTAAAAATATTATTGTAGGTAGCAAGCGCATAGTCGGGTGCGCCCTTATCGTCAAAGCTGTTTGTAGCGGCAAAATGCTCAAAGCCGGTCACGGGAAATTCATCGTAAATTTTAACATCGACTGTCTTTGCTTCAAAATCCAAGGCGATAACTTCGCCCGCCGCGCCTATGGGATTATTTGTATCAAAGGTAAACCCCGCGATTTCAAGATTTAAGCAGTCATAGAATTTAAAAACATCGTTATTTTCCGACTTTGATCCGCAAGGATTGAAATTCGCTATGATTCTCGAATTACTTCCGAATATTTTAATATCGTCTTTACCTCTGATTTTAACCTCACCGAGGACATAGTAATCCCCTTTTTGAAACTGAACGGCGGCGCCGTTTTCAACCAGTTCGAAAAACGCCTGCAGCTTTTCGGTGCAGTCCTCGCCGCTGTCGGCGTAAATACCGTAATCCGGAAGATAATATAATTTCCTCATTTGTGCAGTGATCCTTTCTGTAATGCCGATGACCCGTTGTCGAGAAAAATAATCGCCCCCGGCTCTGAGGTATCGTTTTTAGGTTGGGAAAGCGTTCCGAATTTTTTAATCAATTTGCCGGGAATGCTGATTTCACCGTCTTTTATAGTTACGCATTTTGTAATATCATAGGCGGTGTCATCCGCCAAATCCTGAATTAAAACCTGCTTTATTCCTACAAGCTCGGTTTTTACAATGAGATTTTTATATTCGCCGAATACCCCTATTAAATCCGCTTCACCACTTTTTACCGTAACATCGCATTTCGGAATAAAATAACGCCTTTCCTCTGTTCTGCCGAGTGTTGCTACCGAAAAAGTGCCGTTCGGATTTTGGGCTGCCGCAGCAAACGGGATTTTACCGTTTTCGTCCTTTTCTATTTCGGGCAGCACGGTATTTCTTGCAGCTGCGGCGGGCGCACTGATTTTAAGCACTCCATTCTCTGCGGCGGAAGCTATAAGCGGATTATCAAACCACCACTGCTCAATTTCCTCATCGGACTTTTCAAGACACCATGTATCGTTCAGGAGGTCTTTTGATACCGTAAGACCGCCGCCTTCAAACGGAAATGCGGGGGCTATGCGGTGCCAACGAGCCGCGCGGATAACCTCGTACATTTTAGTCTTTAAATTCCTGTGAACCGCAGGAAAGGACATATCGGCCTTTCCGTTCATAAAATCGCCGCTGTACGGGTGGCGCATAATGCCCATTGCAAATCCGCAGGCTGCCGATAAATACGCTTCGTCCTCGCAGTTTATAAGCGCCGAATTTCCGATAAGCGGCGCAGGTATATCGATAAACGCCGCTATTTTGTTCATTGTCATGGGTATTGACATTATTGCGGGCACATCATATGTTCTGAATACATCGCAAAACGGTATTATTTCAGGCGTTATAGCATGCTCTATAATAAGATCCGGAGCATATTTCCGTCCGAGCATGGTAAGTCTCCGCCTTTCCTCGGCTTCTGCTCCCCAGCCGCCCCAGTCAACCTTCCAATAGGAAAAACCCGCAGCGTCGGCTTCCTTTAATCTTTCCGTCCAATACGCCTCGCGGTCGACGCCGCCGAATATTGCCGCTTCCTGTGCGCAAACCCAGCCGCCTAGTCCCTTCCAACCGATTCCTTTCATTCTGTCGTACAGGCGCTTTAAAGCGTCGGCATTGTTTTGGGATTTTCTTACCGCCTCCGGGTATTTTTCGCCGTTTAAAATAAGCGAGCCAAAATACCTCTCATCGTTATTAAGCGGAACATCCCAGCTGTCATCCATTATAAAAAACAAATCTTCACGCGCTTTTTCATAGAAATATGCCCATCCGTAAGGCTTTTTGGGCGAAAAAAGCGCCTTTTCACCGATTATTTTTCTTTGCTCGGCGGGCTTTCCGTCATTTGTCGCATACAGTTGGGTCTGCCAGGTGCAGTAATAATCCGGTGTCGGGTTCACCGTATCCGGCACAAGATTAACCGTTGTTTTTTCAGGCAAATTCATTTTTGCTCTCCTTAAATCACCGTTATTTCGCGTACATATCCGTCAAATGTTCCGCCTGTTGCAATCTGTAAAAGTCCGCTGTCCAGCCGCTCCTCAACATTGCGGTGAATGTGACCCGTAATAAGCGCCTTTATCATCGGCTCGTTTTTTATGTAGCTTATCGCCCGCAGCGTGGCTTCGTCCGGGCGCGTTTGACGCTGCCGCTCTTCGGGGTAATTTGCAAGGTAATTTTCGGGAATTCCTACCTGTAGCTCAACCGTGCCGCCCTCAATGCTTTCTCTGCAGGACGGTCCGTAAAACGGCACATGCATACAAAGCAATATTGGATAGCCCTTAGCGACCTCCGCCTTCAGCATTTCAATCTGACCGTCGGAAATCATATAGTAGGAATCGTCCATGGTCACAATATTCAATCCTCCTATCACCCGCGAATCAAAGTATAAATTCGATTTTATATACGGGGCTATGACCTTAATATTGTTCCACTTGTATTCATAATCCTCTTTTGCTTCCCCGACCCAATGGCAGAAATCGTGGTTTCCAGCAGCGTATATATAATCTATGCTCTTCGGAAACAGCTCCTCTACCGCCTTAAAGTTGTTCTTTGAAAAGAAATCTATTAAATCGCCGGTATGCACTACGGTTAAATTATTGCTCTTTGCATACCGGAGCGCCGACTTAAACAGCTCTACGGTTCTGCCGGTATGCTGCCCCTCAAAGCAGCCTGCCGCACGGCCGCTGAATCTTTCGGGGTCATCCAGTGCAATATGCGTATCGGTCATATGAAGAAATTTTACCGGCTTCTCAAGCCCTGCATTAACAGTTGTTTTTATTACATTCAATTTATACATCTAAATTGCTCCCCCAAACCATAAAGAGTTATAGGGATGTCCTTAATTATAAGGCATCCCTATAACTCTATTCAGCCGATAATACCTTAAGATACATCATAGTTTCCTTTTTCGTTTTTTAACGATAATCAAAGTGACCGCAGCTCCGATTATTAAAACCGCAGCAGCCGCGGATATGATTATCGACAGATAATTGAATTCCTCTTCTACAGGCTTTGAAGCCGTGTTCTTTTTCGTATCCGGTTTTTTGACTGTTTCCTTGATATCCTCTGCGGTGTCGGATGCTTCTTCGGGCTTTTTCTCGTCCTCGGATATAACGGTCTGCGTCGGTATCGGGCGCTTCACAGGCTGAACCTTTGCAGGTGTGCTCTTTTCGGGGACATGGTTTATTTTGTCACTCGTTCTGATTATCATTATATCATCAAAATAGAGGCTTGTGTTCCCTGTTGTTACAAACGAAAGCCATTTGCCCTTAGCCACAAAGGTAAAGGTGCATTCCGTCCATTCCCCGGTCTTTAAATCTCCGTAAGAGACCATTTTGTCGATTCCGTTATTGTCCTCTGCAATATCAGGCCAGACCTTGTGCACAAGCGATACGCTGCCCTGTGTGTTCTGCGAATCCTTAAGCACCCAAAAAGTAATCTTATACTCTCCGCCGACAATAAGCGCGTTCTCGTAATTTACGAGGAACTCGCTGTCCGCCGCCGTATTTCCGATTCGGCGTATACACTTGTTGCCGCCGTGAACCTTTTCGGCAGTGTAATCGGCAACGCCCGGCTTGTAATACTCATGATCCTCGCCGACATCATATTCGGTGTTTGTGTATGCCTCAAAATTCTGTATAACCGCGTCCTGCACCCAATTGGCATAAAGCGTTATATTGACATACGGGAAGAAATCATCCGTATATCTGCACTGAATTTCGGGGTAAACATACCAGCCCTCAAGGCGGTAGCCCGGTCTCATTAATGATGGCGGCGTGAATTCAGAGCCGACCCTTGCGGTTACGGGCTCTGCCGACAGTCCCTCAACACCCGTAACGAAGGTTATTGTGGAATATCTGTTATCGGCATTGGTTGCCTTCTTTATTCTAGGGTAGAATGTTTTCAGTATCGGGGTCGAATTTTCAACCGTCATCCAAACATTTTCGTAATCAAATTCCGGCATTCCCTTTTTGGCTGCATCACCTAACATATCGTTCATGCCGACAAACAGCACATCGCCCTCGGCAGCTCCGAAAATGTAGCCGCCCTTAACTGTCATGCCCGAAACCGTAACCTCCGATTTACCGTCTGCGAATTTATCGAAATTGTCGGTGCAGCCGTAGCAGTTTTCAATAATCTCGCCCTTGCACCAGGCGTCGCCGATTATCGCCGCGCCGCGGTAGCCGGCTGTTATTTTCGCAATCGAGTAGCAGTTTCGTATTTTAAGGGGTGACGGCAAGCCGCCTACAATACCCGTAGCGGTTCTCGACTTTATCGCAACGCTGCTGTCAACAAAGCAGTTATCTATTACCGGATAATTTTCCTCGGTCATCGGGGTGTTTTCCGTCCAATATTTAACATAAGCCACAAGTCCCGAGCCGTACACCTCGCTGTTTGTAAGCGACAGATCGATGTAGCTGTCGGTCACTCCTACATTGGCAACGGTAGCACCCTTGTCGATTATCGGGATAAGTGAGCCCTTTACATTCGTTCCGTTTGATTTAATATACATACCCGAAACGATATGGCCCTGTCCGTCAAGGTGACCCGCAAAGGCGTTGTTTATGCCTGCTGCGGAAAACCACTGCTTAAGACCCTTGCCCTCATACCAGTTTTCTGAAGAGGTATCATTAAGTCTTATATCCTCGGTGATTACATACCACGCGGGAGTATCGCCGTTTATTACATGCTCGGATACCATTTTATAAAGCTGCTCGCCGGTTTCGATTCTGTAAGGATCTTCCTTTGTACCGGTGCCGCCCGCATAGTTCTCGGCGCACTTTCCGCTCCAGACAGCGCCTACGACGCCGTCTGCATCCTCATCGTCGGTAATAACCAATTGCGGATAATCGTTTTCCGCTGTACGCCAGGTTGCTTCCCAGTCAAGCTCGGACATTGAGGTCTTCGCACCTTCACCGAGCATTTCCCCATCGGAAATAACCGTGACGGAAATTCCTCTTGTCGCCGCATGCGGAGACTGACTCTGCGGTACCGTGGCGTACCTCACGCCGTCTGCCACAGCGGCGGAACGGTAAAAGGAGATACAGCCTGCCGTATAGCTGTCGTTTACGGTAACCGATCCCCAGTTATCGCCTAAATATCCGCCCTCGTTTGTGGCGGCACCCGAAAAGCTGCCTATAAAGTAACAGCTTGTTATTTTAAAGCTTGCCGCGCTAACAGCGCCCACCAAGCCGCCGACGCCGTTTGCGGCACCGAATACAATGTCGCGTGCGGAGCACTTTGAAATGCCCGCGGACGCGCCCGCCTGAACATAGCCGACAATACTGCCGATATAGCACATGCTGCCGGTTGCCCTGCCTACAAGATACCCCTTGCGGACATGAAGATTCTTAACCGAAGCAGAGCCCGCCATAACGGGAATAAGTCCGCCCATTCGGCGCATTGATTTATAATATAAGCCGTAAACCGTATGGTTTTTGCCGTTTAATCTTCCCTTAAAGCCCTGACCCGGGGATTGGAAGGAAACATCGAGCCATTTATTAAGCCCGCTGCCGTTATACCATTTTTCTTTCGACACATCGTTCAGATAAATGTCAGCGCCGAGCTCGTAATATGCACCCGGCTCTGGGTCTTCGGCAACGCAGTGCTCCTTGACCATTTTATAAAGCTGCTCCGCCGTCATAATAATGTACGGATCTGATTTTGTGCCCGTACCGCCGAAGTAACTGTCGGCAATCTTGCCAGACCATACCTCTCCGGGCTTGCCGCTGCTGCTGTCAACATCGCGGTTGCCTGCGGTGCTGCCTTTAATAATTGGATAATCCTTACTGTGCGGCTCCCAAACGCTCCAGTCAAGCTCGGTCATATTCTCCTGTGCTCTTGCGCCGCGCATATTGGATTCCGACACGACCGACTGATTCACCCCGACATTAGCCTTCCACCAGCCGTTTGTGGCATAAAACGAATCGTCGGATATGGAAGCGGGGTCAAGCCTGTTTTTGCCGGGCAGACCGGTAGTAAAGGATACTATTGTATATGTATTTTTAATGCTTATGCTCTTTGTGTTCCAGGACGCGGCGTTTGAAAGAATACCGCCGCCTCTGCCTGCGGGCGAATAATTATCGTTGAATTTTACGGATGAGCCGCAGTATTCAATCGTAATGCCCGACTCGCGCACCGGCCCTACTATTCCGCCGGCAAACGAATCGGTAAGTCCGCTGAAATCAACGGTATTATCGGCAACACATTTTGAAATTTTAACGCTTGAAGCGCTGCCGTCCGAATTTATGTTTACAAAGCCGACGATTCCGCCTATATTGCCGTTATAGCTGCTTGCCTTAACATATGAATGTCTTAAATTAACATTGCTTATAACCGCGTTTCCGCTTGCAAACGGAATAAGACCCATTACAGCCGCCCAATCGTTCGGGTTCTCGTAATACATACCGTAAACCGTGTGCCCGTTTCCGTCGAAATCACCTCTGAATCCCTGAACATTGGCATTGATAGTCCATTTATTCAGAAAAGCCCATTCACGCGGAGAATTTTCCGTCCATTTACTGTCAAAAACATCGTTGAGGTAAATATCGTCGGTCAGACAAAAATACTTACCCTCTGATTCAAGCGGCTGCTCGCCGCAGTATTTTTTGGCAAAGCCGTATAATTCCGCCGCGCTTGTGATTCTGTAGGGGTCCGTCTTGCTGCCCGAGCCCTCAAAGTCGGAATCCAGGCTGCCGTCCCACACCTTTACATCATCTGCAGAAACCGATATATTACAAAGAATACCAATCGCTGAAGCAACGATAAGCAGGGAGGTAAGAATCGCAATCATGCGAAATGATAATGTTTGTTTTAAATTCTGCAATGTAACTTCTCCACCTTCGGTACAGGCTCTTTTAAAGCGCGTTCTGCGCCGAGCCGTGAGTTTTTGTCAGGCGCGCGGCGGTAAAGCCGCACGCCATCAATTCATTTTGCAAAGTAAATTTCCGATTCGTTCGGCTTTTGGTAAAGCCTTACATAATCGATATCGAAAACCGCCGACGAAAAAGCGTCGTTCACCGTATAATCCACCGCCCAAGCCCCGCCTGCGGCGCCTGTATAGGCGGGCGTAAACAAATGATTGTTAAGAATTATGCAGAGTGGATTCTGAAAATCCGCCATACCGACAGCCGCAGACGCGTCATTTGAAAAGTTTTCGTTAAGATTGTAGCTCATATAGCACTCACCGTCGACAAAAAGCGATATCTCGTTCGGAGTCCAAAGCATGCCGTAGGTGTGCCAGCCGTAATCGGTTATTTTGTATGAGCTTTCGGTTCCGGAGGAGACTCTGTCTCCCCCGTAAAGCTCCTTTTGCTCCTGTGTTTTCCACCATTTGTGCAGGTTCGGCACAGCCTCGGCTCTTTGTCCAAACACCTCAAAAACATCCACCTCGGTCTCATATACCGAGCTTGAATTATAATGAAGCAGCTCTGCTAAATCCGCGTCTGCCGTGGTTGCACTTTTAAGCCAGAACGACGGCCACACTCCCCTGCCAATCGGCACCTTTGCACGGAGCTCGAGATATCCGTATTTAAAGGTCATCCGCTCGCCGGTGGTAATCGATTTAGTTGTTTTGTATTTTCCGCTCATGTACCTTGAAGCGGTAAGCCTTAATACTCCGTTATTATCGGTGTCGGTCGTTACCGCAGCAACATCGGAGGTCTCCTTTGTAAGTAAATCGGAGCAACCGCTCATATAATTTGTAAACGACCATTTATCCTTATCTAAAAAATATCCGTTGAATTCATCGCTGAAAACAAGCTTGTAGCCGATATTACTGCTTAAGCGAAAAAACCCGCTATAACCTTTTTAAGATGTATTAAGTCAAGAATATTGTATTCGCCGTCGTCATTGCAGTCATGAACAGCATTAAACGAATCGGAGCTTAAAAATGCCATTCTCAATGCTGCAAGGTCTTTCGAATCGGGAGTTTCGCTGCCGTCTCCACTCACATCGAAGGTTGCCTTGCCGCGGTTGACAAGCAGTTTCTTCTCTGTGCCGTACCAATAGGGTAAATCGAGCGCAGTCATTTCGGAATAATCCGAAACCGAAATAATATTCTCCCAATTTTCCTGCTCATAATCCGTATAGAAGCTGTAAACATTCTCATAAACACGCTTGCCCTCAGCGGGGAGCTTTGCCGAAGCATTATTGGCAGTCATGGCAACCGGATATGCGCCGTATGAATAGGAATTCTTAATAGTATGGTTTGCATTGCCCGCCCAGGCGTTTCCGTAAATGCCTCCTTTTGCGCTGTCGCCTGCAAGGGAAGCCGATGAATAGCAGTTATCAACCGTAAGGGTAGCCTGCGCGCAGCCTATCAGACCGCCGGTATACAATCCGTGTACCGACACCGTATCATCCGCAGAGCAGCCCGAAATCGTCACGGTTCCGTCTGCATTGCCTGCCGTTCCGCCGATTGAGCCTATCAGCGCGCCCGCATATTCGGAGCATACAAACGATTTTCTTATATGCAGATTTGTTATTGATGAGCCTGTGCCGATATTGGTAATAAGTCCCGCATATCTGTTCATATTACCCCAGTATACATTGTTATCCTCTGAATGGTACACGCCGTAAACCGCATAGCCGTTGCCGTCTATATGTCCTGTAAAGCTCTTTGTGAACAGTTCGTTTTTACGCCAGTTGTTTGCAGGCGCCTTGTTATACCAGTTTGCATAATCGCTGACATCGTTAATGTAAATATCGTTTGTAAGCAGATAGTATTCGCCGGATTCACCCGTTAATGGAGTAAGTATCACCTTTCTCAATTGTTCGGGAGTGGAAACAAGATACGGATCGTTTACGGTACCTGTGCCGCCATCGTATGTAACGGCGGTTGTGCCGTCCCAAACATCTATGCCGTCGGATACGGGCTTAACATAACTGGTGCTTCCCTTTATTGTGGGGAATGCGCTGTTGTTTGCCTGCCATACATTCCAATCAAGATCCTCCATATATGTAAGCGCGTCCGCGCCCATCATAAGCTTGCTTGATTTTACATATACTATCTGGCTCGGCCAGTTGTTGCAGGAGAATAACGGCTCCGCATCGTCGGTGAAGGTCTCGTAAAGTGCGTCGGGTATTCCCATAGAGAAGGACGCTACCGAATAGGAATTTGTAATGCTGAGGCCTGTCATTCCCCAGCCGCTGTTCTTGCCGAGGATTCCGCCGCCCTGTCCCGCAGGCTTGCTGTTGCTGTTGAATTTAACGGCAGAGCCGCAGTATTTAACGGTAACAGCCGACTCGCGCACCACGCCTACAATGCCGCCCGCAAAGGCATTTGTTAAGCCGCTGAAATCGTTGGTATCATCGGCAACGCACTTTGTGATGGTAACATTTGACGCGGTCTTGCCGCCGTCCTTATTGATTACGCCGACAATACTGCCAAGCGATCCGGCATAGCTGCTTGAATGGACATAAGCGTTTTTAATGTTAACATTTGTTATTACCGCATTTCCGCTTGCAAACGGGATAAGGCCCATTATTGCAGCCCAATCATTCGGATTTTCATAATACATGCCGTAAACTGTATGTCCGTTTCCGTTGAAGTTGCCTCTGAAGCCCTGGGCATTGCCATTTATCGTCCAGGTATTGAAGAATGCCCATTCATGCGGCTTATTGCTCTTGTTCATCCAGTCGCTGCTTGAAACATCATTAAGGTAAACATCGGTATTAAGTTCAAAATATTTGCCCTCCGATGCGATAGGACCTTCGCCGCAATATTTCTTTGCAAAGCCGTACAGTTCCGCGGCTGAATTTATTTGATACGGATCGCTTTCGGTACCCGAGCCCTCAAAATCCGCATCCAGATCAGAGCCGTTCCAAATCGATGAATCGGTTGCGGCGGCAGTAGGCACGCCGAAAACAAATGATGATAAAATTACCGTGAGAGAAAGGGAAATCAAAGAAATGCGCTTAATTTGTTTGAAAAATTTACTCATATTCATAGCAATTACCTTTCTGTTTTTTTATTTTGTATATTTACTGATATAATCATTAAGCTCCTTGACCTGAGAGTTAATGGTGTTGTTCATCGCGTCTATCTTGCTTCTTACCTGATCCGGGCTGTTTACCGCAAGACCCGAAAGAGTTCCCGAGCCGATACCGAGCGCTCTGCAGCAGCCGATGGTGGGGCTGACAAACTTTTTGTTTTGTGCACCCGCACTTGTTAGCTTGAAGAAAAAGCTTTCAGCGTCGGAATTGAGGAATGCGGATGAAAGATCGTAGTTGTTTACATCCAAATAATATCTTAAGAAAATACCTGCTGCAACAGGGTTTTTAGCACCCTTTATTATGCCCCAGCCGCGGAACAAGCCCGTGGTTACCGCCGGAACGGACGCACTGAAAGACGGAAGATAGGTGTAGCCTATATCGTCTGCATTCATTTTAGCCCAGTATCCGGTCTTCTTTAAACCGAAGGCGTTTGTAACGGCGATTCCGGTTTTTCCCTTTATAAAGTCGTCGCGGCGGTTAACATCGCCTATGCCCTTTATAAGACCCTCTTTAAGGCAGGTGGAAAGATAAACCGATACATCCTTAAGGGTATCGTTAATGCCGTTTGAGAACTTTCCGTTTTCCCATTTGTAGTATGACGAGCCTGTAACGCCGAGCGCAGTTTCCCAGTCGATATATCCGCCTATGTAATCGGGTCCGAGCGCCGCAACATCACGCATGACCTTCGTCATCGTATCGAAATTCCATTTACCGTTTTTATAGTATTCCTCGGGTGTGGTTATACTCTTTTCCTTCAACAGGCGCTTGTTATAGAAAACGCAGTCAACCTCGTTCCAAATATTTCCCACGCTGTTTAAAAGATAGGTTTTATTATTGACCTTCGATGTCTTGAACATACCCTGATCCCAAATGGAATCGTTGTAATCAATCTCCGCGGCGTCAAGCGGCTGGAGGCAGCTTAAGGCGTGCGGCCAGTCGTTATTTGAAAAATAAATATCGGGTGCATTATCCGCCGCTATAAGTCCCGCAATCTCAAACGCATACTCAGTCTGGCCTATTAAATCAACCTTAACCTTAATGCCGTATTCCTTTTCAAACGCTTTTACAACCGGCCCGTCCTCATTAAGCTCGGGGTCCTTCCATGTTGCAAAGCGCACGGTTGTTCCTCTGTATTTTTTCGCCTTTTCTTTATAAGCTGATAAAGCCTTTGTGTTGTTGTTTTTACCCGATGATGCCGAGCTGCTGCCTGAGGCAGACGCGGAATTGCCGTCCGAAGATGCATCGGAATCGGTCTTTCCGTCCTTTTTCTGATAAACATACTCGTATTCGACATCCACCGAGCTTGAATTTTCCCCGGTTGGATTCTTCTTGCAGCCTGCTGCGGAGAGCAGTGTTATCAGAGCAAGTGATATACAACAAGCCGACTTTAGACCCTTCATAATGATTTCTCCTTTAAAACTCAAAATTGCTCCCGATTATTTTTCGGTTATAATTTTTCAGTGTTTCCTTCACCTCCGATTTTTACGGTCTGCGCAGACTGCCGTGCACTGCAATCGGCGCCGCCCCTTATAAATATTTTCATGCTTCGTATTTGCGTTTAATCTGCGTAATTCAGGCTGCCCTCGCCCGGCTTCTGATAAAGTCTTATATAATCCACATAATATTCAAACGGCAGATCCTTATTGTTTACCTCCGTGCCGGCGGTTGTAGCTCCCAAATCGGATACATATATATGGTTGTTAAGCAGTATGAACAGATTGTCCCTAAAGCCCGACATATCGCTTCTGCCGTCATAGTTATCATTAAGGTCGTAGTTGTTGTAATCCACCCCGTCAACCGATACGGTCATCTTATCCGGAGTCCACTCAAATCCGTAGGTGTGGTATTCATATCTCAAATTATCGTAATTCTTGTAAACATATTTATTCGATACGCGAAGACCGTTGTACTGCGTGTGCGTTCCGTCGGTATACCATTTGTGAATATTCGGGATGGCGGTGTTGAAGGAGGAGAATACCTCGAAAATATCGACCTCAACAAAGTAGTCGGCTTTGGAGTTCTCGTTTCCTAAGGCACCGTCGGATACCGCCCAAAAGCTTGGCCACGCGCCCCTGTAATAAGGAACCATAGCGCGCATTTCGAGATATCCGTATTTCCAGCTCATGGATTTCTCACTTGAAACAGTAAGGTTTGTTGCATACTCAGCCATCGGCCGCGCGGCGTTGTAATATCTCACCGCGGTCATTTTTAGCAGACCGTCGCCGACATTGACAACGCTTGAATCCGAAAGAATAGGCATTTTATTGGTGCCGCCCATTCGGTTTTGGAACGACCATTTACCCATATCGAGCGCCGTTCCTCCGAATTCATCACCCCATACATATTTGTAATTTCCCTTGACCGCCGCCGAAAAGCTGCCGCATTTTCCGGTTATCAGGTTGATTTTTCCTTTAACAAAGCCTAACGATAAAAACCATTTTACCGCTTCCTCCGTCATTGCGGAATGCCCGCCTTCAAAGATTGGCTTATTATCTATCAGCGCGACCCTGTATTCATTGGCGGAAAGGCTTGATTTAAAGCGGTTGGTATCGCCCACCAATATTTCCTTGGCGGAAGCAGCGGTCGAATCATCCGCAACCATCAAGGTTACTCCCGCCGCTTTTTTGAAATAATCGCGCAGTCTGTTCGCCGAATTCATATTTGTGCGGTTACCCTTGGCATATATTATCTTATAGCCGTCAGGCCCTGTCCAGTCATATGCCTTAAGTGAATATTCCGCCTCAGTCTTATCGGGTGTGACCTTTGTCACATCGTCGGAAGCGTTGTAAAGCGGTCTTCTTTCGGAGGAAGCGCTGTCCGTTATTTCCTCCTCGCTGCTGTCAAAAATTATTTCCTTTGAGGAGCTTTCGGTACTCGATGTATCGCTGTCCTCTTCCTCGACAACAATTATTTTCTTTACGACCTTTTTCTTGGGTTTTTGAGTTGTTTCACTTCCGCAGCCGACAAAAAGCGACAAAATAAGCAAAAAACAAACAGCTGCCTTTGCAGACCCGAATAATTTTCTGTTTCCTAACATGACCGGCCTTCCTTCCGAATAATATCATAATTCCGTCAAAAAAGTGCAGACTTTTTATGTAACTTTTGTATTATTATATATCAGACCGAACAATTTGACAATGTCTGATTGGGAGATTTTTGTACTTTTTTTAAAATTATTTTTTTGATAGGGTTCTTACAAATTAAATGCATTATTCTCAAAAAAACGCTTGAATTAATCGAATTATATGTTATTATATATATATCAAATGTTATTTTTGCTTTGTAGCGGGTGTGTTTTATGGAATGCAGAATTAAAGATTTTTATATTTTAACAATCAAAAATATAACCTACCTAAATCAGGAAATATACTCGAACAAAACCGTTGAGTATAAGAACACCCTTTATTGGGATGAGCTTATCCTATTTAAGGATTGTTATGCCACGGTTTATTTTGATGATAAGGTACATAATATCGAGCCCAACGATATTCTTTATTTGCCGAGCGGTAAGCACACGCAGTATAAGGTCAAGATACAGTCCCCCGGGGATTTCATCGATATTTTCTTTATTTCCAACATTCATATGAACAGCTCTTCAACGCTTTACAAATTGGGCTCCGGCAATGCAAATATAAACTTTCAGCAGATTTTGACCATATGGCAGCAAAATCCCACGCTCAATCACGCAAAATGCATGTCGATACTGTGGGATATAATATCCAAAATTCAGAGCAATCAAAAATTGGCAAAAGAGCTTTCAAGCGTAATAGAGCCGGCAATCGAGTATATACAGCAGCATTACCTCGATCAGAACATTTCGGTTGAGCAGCTTTCTACACGCTGCGGGGTGAGCTATTCGCAGTTTTTGAAAATATTTGAAAAGCAGACCTCAACGACCCCAAAAAATTATATTATAAAGCTTAAAATGAGCTATGCCTGCGAATTGCTGAAGACCGACAAGAGCATAACCGAGATTTCCGAGATAATGGGCTTTAACGATGTTTATTTCTTCAGCAAGCAATTTAAAAAATATATGAATATTTCTCCCACCGATTACAGGAAGAGATTCCTGCAGAACAGCGAATTCTTCAACCGCGTAAAGCCGTGGGAAAAGATTTAAAGATTCTATGAAAAAACGACCTTAAGGAAGATGAGTCCTTACGGTCGTTTTAATAATTTTGTTGTGGATTTATTCGTTAAGCTCCGCAATGGTAACTCCGTTTTCGCCCTCGCCGAATGTGCCCGAGCGGAAGCCTTTAATATTTTTATGCGAGCGCAAATGCGCCTGAACCGCCTTGCGAAGCACGCCCGTGCCCTTGCCGTGAATAACCGTTATTGTGGTTATTCCCGAAAGCACCGCGTTATCGATATACTTATCAAGCTCCAGTATCGCCTCGTCAGCCGCCATTCCGCGCAAATCAACCTCGCCCGATACTGTTCTTTGCCCTCGGGAGACGATTCCCGAAACACGGCGGGTCTTTTTAAGGGATGCGTCCTCACGGCGCTTGCCCTTAAAACGCAGCCCGTCAAAGGAGACCCACATTTTAACCGCTCCTGCCGATACATAAGCTTCTCTTTTGTTTTCCTTTACCTCTAAAACCGCGGCGTCGCTGCCGAGCGCCGTTACAAACACGGCATCGCCCTTTTCAAGCTTTGTAACCCTTTCACCCTCGGCTTTTTTGCTTTCAATCGGGTCGGAGGTTTCCACCAGCTCGTTTATGGTCTTTTTATATGCGGTTCTCGCCTTTTCGGCAAGCTTTGCCGCATTTTCGGCGTTAAACTGTTTTTTCATATCCTCAAGCTCGTTTAAAAGCTGAGCCGATTTAAAGCGCGCGTTTTCAATAATTCCGTTTGCGGTCTCGCGCGTTTTCTCCATAAGCTTTGTTTGCTTTACGTCGAGCTCATGCTCGCGCTGCTCCGCCTTGCGCTTTGCCTCGTCCAGTCTGCTGCGGAGAGCCTGAGCTTTTTCGTGTTCCTCCTCAGCCTCATGCCTTGCCTGCTCAAGAGACGCCACCACGCGCTCAAAGCGCATATCGTTATCCGATACCTCTTCCCTTGCGCGGTCAATTATACCCTCATCAAGTCCCAGCCTTTTAGATATCGCAAAGGCATTCGAGCGCCCCGGCATACCGATTATAAGCCTGTAGGTGGGCTTTAGGGTATTAACATCAAACTCGCAGGAGGCGTTTTCCACACGCGGTGTATCAATCGCATATGCCTTAAGCTCGGGATAATGCGTGGTAGAAACGGTTTTAGCGCCGAGTGCCGACAAACGCATAAGTATCGCCTTTGCAAGCGCGGCGCCCTCTATCGGGTCGGTACCTGCACACAGCTCATCAAAAAGCACAAGCGAATCGTCGTCCGCCTGCTCGGTCACAGATATTATGTTAACCATATGTGATGAGAATGTAGAAAGTGACTGCTCAATGCTCTGCTCATCGCCTATATCGGCAAAAACCTTTGAAAATATTGCCACTCGACTGCCGTCGTCGGTCGGAATCATCAGCCCGCACATAGTCATTAAGGTCAAAAGCCCGATTGTTTTAAGGGTTACGGTCTTGCCGCCTGTGTTGGGTCCGGTTATAACGAGCGTATCATATTCCTTACCCAGTTCAACCGTAATCGGCACAACGGCACGGGCGTTTATAAGCGGGTGGCGGGCACGCTTAAGGTAGGTTATGCCGTCCTTATTAATTTCGGGCATTGAAGCCTTCATCTTATAGGCAAGCCTTGCCTTTGCAAATATCAGATCGAGCCTTACAAGAGCGGAATATGAGCTTATTATGCTGCCCGCAAAGCTGCCCGCGTCGGCTGATAATTCGGATAATATCCTCTCAATCTCCTCCTGCTCGCGCAGCTTCAAAACGCGTATTTCATTATTGGTCTCCACCACCGCCATAGGCTCTATAAACAGTGTCGAGCCTGTAGCCGAGGTGTCGTGGACTATGCCGTTTATCTGCCCCTTATATTCGGATTTGAGCGGTACGACATATCTGCCGTCGCGTTGAGTTATTATTGCCTCCTGCAGGTATTTCGCGTTCGGCCCTCTCACCGTCTTTTCAAGTGTTTCGCGTATCTTGCCCGATTTCGCCGTTATTTTGCGGCGGATATCATAAAGTGCCGGGGAAGCATTATCGTTAAGCTCCTCCTCCGATTTTATGGCATGATTCAGCTTATCCTCCAAAAATTTATTCGGTATAAGCTCCGAAAAAAGCGGGTCGAGCGAGGTCTCCCCCGCACCCGAGCATTCGCCGCGCCATGCTTTTACCGCGCGGACGACCCTTAATACCTCGGCAATATCCAAAAGCTCTTTTATGGAAAGCACGCCCGATGCCTCTGCGCGCCTGAGCGGTGACGAAACATTGACCGCCGCCCCGAACGAGGGTGCGGAATAGCGCGACATAAAGCCGTATGCGTCACCCGTATTGCAAAGGAGCGCACTAACGGAGGCTATATCGGTCTCGGGCAATATTTCCTTTGCTCTTTCCGCAGTTTCCGAAAGCGACGCTTCGTTTGCCAGCATTTCAAGAATTTTATCAAGCTCAAGCGTGCCGACATATCTTGCGATATTGTAATCCATTTTTTACTCCTAAAATTAAAATTATATATTGTAATAATTAACCCCTTACAAGTTTAAAGAATTGTAAAAATCAAGCGTTTTAAAGCGATGATCCGCCTGCAAGGTTATATATTCCCCCGTTATATCGGACAGCCGCCTTGCGCTGTCCTCAGGCACGGAAAACGAGTATAATTTTGAAAATTCGGAATATACTATATGCCGCGCAGCAGATAAAAGCGTTCGGTCAAGCGGCACGGCTTTAATTTCCGGCGGAAGACAGTCCTTACAGTAAAGGCAGCCGCCCGAAATATCAAAATACATTATATCGTCCTCATATTTTCCGCAGCCTCCGCAGGCAACAAGATCGGGCATAAAGCCCGAAAGGACCGCCGCTCTGAACTCCGTTATCGCCTTAATAAGCGGCGGAAAGCGCTTTTCAGCGGTCAGGAAATGCAGAGAATTGAGAATCAGGCGCAAAAACTCGGTATCCGAGCCGTCGGGCGGAGCAAGGGTGAGCGCAAGCTCGCAAAAATATTGCTGAAGGGTAAGCAGCTCAATATCACCGCCCATTGTGAAAAACATTTTTATCGGTACGGCTTCGTAAATTTTATAGGTATCCTTTTTTCTTAAAAGCGTGAAGCTGCCGTATGTAAGCAATGAGGTCGCCGCGCCCTTTTTCGAACGCACAGACTTAGCCCCCGCGGCAAAAGCGCGGATAAGCCCGTAATCACGCGTGAAGAGAGTAACCAGACGGTCACTCTCCCCTACGCTCATTTCCTTTATAACCAATGCATCCGTTGTAAAACGCGTCTCTGTTTCCTTCACTGATTTCATTCTCCCTGCGCGAATTTACAAAATTCAGATAATCGTTCACGCTGCCGCTTTTCAAAAATTTATCCCACGATTTTTCGGCTCCCATAATTCACGGTCCCATCATAAAGATTCGGCGCTTCGGGACAATCCGCCGCGCCCGACATTAAGAGCATTTGCAGTTTGCTTTTCTTTATAATAGGAAATAACAGTAAACGGGTCAGTCCAGTCCGAAGGTGTGAATCAAGCCCTGACGGTTGCGCCAATCCTCCTTGACCTTGACCCATAATTTTACAGAAGCGCGGATGCCGAAAAATTCCTCGATATCCCGCCGTGCGAGCATTCCCGCCTTTTTAAGATTTGCGCCGCCTTTTCCGATGATTATCCCCTTGTGGGATTCCTTTTCGCAGATGACGGTCGCCTCAACATCGAGTATCGGCTCGCCGTCGGCAGTGTCCCGCTCGACAAAGCGCTCAAGGTCTATAGCTATGCCGTGCGGCACCTCCTTATCGAGCATGCGCAAAAGCTTTTCGCGAATCATCTCGGCAACCATAACCCTTTCGGGCTGGTCGGTTATATCGTCGTCCGCAAAATAGTGCGGAGAGGGCTTTGAAAAAGCCATCAGTTCGCTTAAAAGAATATCAACGCCGTCGCCGGTCTTGGCGGATACCGGCACCACCGTTTCAAAATCAAATTCATGCGAATAAAGCGCAATAAGGCTTAAAAGCTCCTCCTTGCGTTCAAGCATATCAATCTTATTTATCGCCAGCACCGCTTTAAGCTTTCTGCGGCGAAGCTCTGAAATAAGCTCCCTTTCCGCAGGCGGAAGCCCGTTTTCAAGCCCGAATTTGGGGGCAGCTTCAACTACCAGCAGTGCCGCGTCAACATCCGCCATACCGTCTCCCACCGCTTTGTTCATGTTTTTATCAAGCTCATTTCTGGGCTTGTGAAAGCCCGGAGTATCAATAAAAACAAGCTGGTCGGCGCCCTTGGTGTAAATTCCGCATATTTTGGTGCGTGTGGTTTGGGGCTTGTCCGAAACTATTGCCACCTTCTGCGCTATTATGCGGTTCATAAGGGAGGACTTGCCGACATTCGGTCTGCCTATAATTGTTATAAAAGCCGATTTTTCCTTCATTAAATAAATTCCTTAAATATGTAATCAGATTTTGTTGATTGCGAGTCCCAAGGCGTCGAGCACCTGCTCCTCTTTTTCGCGCATTATTGTGCGCTCAAGCCCGCCCTTTTCATGGTCGTAGCCCAAAAGGTGAAGCATTGAATGCACGGTGAGGAAGGCTACCTCGCGCTCGATTCCGTGACCGTAGAGATTTGCCTGAGAGAGAGCGTGCTCAACCGAAATCACAATATCACCGAGCATTTTTGCGCCGGTTTCGGGATTTGTGTCATACTCGCCGTTTTCACCGAGCGGGAAGGAAAGAACATCGGTTGAGGAATCGATATTCCTGAACTTTTTGTTCATCTCCTTTATCATATCATCATTAACCAGTGTAACATTGATTTCCGCAGAGTCGGGGAAGCCCTCCAATTTAAGGGTGGCGATACATGCTTTTCTTATAAGCAGGCGCGTACCCGTGGGGAGCTTTACCTTTTTCTGTTCATCCGTAATGTTTACTTTAATACTCATTTCTTTTCAGCACTTCTTTCATAAGCTTTTATGATTTCCCGAACCAGTCTGTGGCGTACAACATCCCTGCCGGTCAGGTAATGTATTGCAATATCGTCGACGCTTTTAAGCACCCTTACCGCGTCCTTAAGCCCTGAGCGCTTGCCGTCGGGCAGGTCGATCTGGGTAATATCCCCCGTGACCACCGCCTTTGAGTTGAAGCCGAGGCGGGTTAAGAACATTTTCATTTGCTCGTTTGTGGTATTTTGCGCTTCATCCAAAATAATAAAGCTGTCATCAAGCGTTCGTCCGCGCATATACGCTAAAGGAGCAACCTCAATATCACCGCGTTCCTGACACTTCTGGAAATTTTCCGCCCCCAGCATATCGAAAAGCGCGTCGTAAAGAGGCCTTAAATACGGGTCGACCTTTTGCTGCAGATCCCCCGGCAGAAAGCCGAGCTTTTCCCCCGCCTCGACCGCAGGGCGGGTAAGAATAATTCGATTCACGGTTTTCGCCCTGAAGGCGCTTACTGCCGATGCCACCGCAAGATAGGTCTTTCCCGTTCCCGCAGGGCCTACGCCGATCGTAATCGTATTTTTCTTGATTGCCTCGGCGTATTGCCGCTGACCTATGGTCCTCGGCTTTACGGGTCTGCCCTTTGAGGTGATGCAAATACAGTCCGCGTCGGTCACGGCGGTTATGCGGTCATCCTCGCCGTCCTCAACAAGTCCCGAAACATAATCGATGCTCTGATCGGTTATCTGCTCGCCCTTGTTTATCATAACAAGCAGCCCCTCTATGGTTCTTACCGCGTTCATAACATCCGTAACATCTCCGCGAACCCGAATCTGGCTGCCGTGCGAGGTGATGCTCACCCTGTATTTCTTTTCTATGCGTTTAATGTTCTCATCGAAATTACCGAACAGATTTATAATCTGCTCGATGCGTTCGATATCAACCGTTTGCTCGAACAAATACCGCGTCTCCTTATTCCTTTTTTATATTATTATAACACATTTTCTATGAATTTCCAGTATTAAATAACATAATATCCTGCGTCGCAATGTTTTCCTCCGCCAAAACAGCCGTTTTCAGCCTTAAACCGCCCTTAATTTCGTCAATTTCACGATTTTTGACTGAAAAATCGCCCGAAATTTCTAACTTCACCTGCTCCGAAAACAGCCTTTCAAGCTCTGCCTCGAGTGATGTCCGATCGAAGTTTTTTTCCGTTTCCTCTGTAAATTCAAAGCGCTTTTCATAAAGCGCTGCAGGCAGCTCCCTTCCGAAAAGCTTCAGCACCTTTTTATGCGTACTTGCACGGTACGGCTTGCTTTCACTCCCTAAATACAGCGGAATTTTTAATCCGAACACCGAAAGCACCCTTTTGGTTTTTTTCTTTCCCGTTAAAACGGCGGTTTTCTGTTTGTATTTTGCGGTTACGGTAATTTCCCGCTCGATTACGGCGGTCACCCTCCCCGCCGAATGGACAAATTTCGTACCGTCCGCGCGTTCCTCGATTCCGGATACCAATATATCCCCCTTTGCGACCGTATCCCCCACCTTGACAATACAGTTGCCGGAGGTCACATCTATTCTTTTGATAATGCCGTCTGCCGCCGCCTTTAAATTCGTCGGCACGCTGTTATCCTCCTCCTTCCTCTTCGCCTCGGTCACATCCACCGTTAAATAGCAGCCCTCGATATTAAAAGCGCACCATGAAAGGCGGTTATCCCGAAGCAGTAATTGCAGCTTTACGCCTGCGGGCGATATATCGCTTTTACGCATGCCCTCATAAATGCCGAGGTCTCTGCATTCGGCAAGAAGCTCATTCTTTGATATAGCGCTGTTGCCTTCAACTCCGACCGACCATACAAAGCCCGACATAAAGCTTAAAAACGCAAAAAACAGCGCCGCGCCCACCGGTATTCCGAGTCTTTCCTTATATCGCTCCGTAAAAAACGGAAGACCGTACCTTGCGAGTATATGCACCCTGAGTCCGCTTCCCGCAACAAGAGCGGGCAAGCGCCTGAAATCGCTTACCGAAATAAAGCTCCTGATAACGCTTCCGCGCCTCCTTATGCTCCAAAGCGGTATTCCGTTTTTCGCGCAGATATTAAGCAGCGCCTCCGCAATATCGCCGCGTATTTCAATTCGTAAAAAGCCGCGCCGAAATCTGTAAATAAAAAGCATATTAATTCACCTATACGCAAAATTCAAGCGAGGAAATGCTCCCCCTGACGGTTATCGCCGTGCCCTCAAAGGTTACTATATCAAAGCTGCCGCCGCAAAGAATAAGCGCGCCTCTCGGCAGGCGCAGCTTCAAATATGTATCGCTGTATTCCAAAACGCCCACACAGCCCTCAACGGTTATCTCGCGGTTTCCGAAAAGCTCTAAATGCGGATTCTTTACCGCGTCAGCCGCTATTTCATCGCCGCAGCCGAAAATTTTCCACTTTTCCCGCGGCTTTTCCGATTTAAACTTAAATTTCTTACTCAATCAGCACAACTCCCCGTAACATACTATGTTTTCGTAATTATTATAATTCCGAAAAGCATATAATGTATTAAAAAAGGCGGGAGAAAATTGAAAATAATATCTGTTATTGCGGTGCTTTCCTTTGCCGTTCTTATTATAATAAAGCCCGAGCTTTGCGCCTCAGGCGCGGCGCAGGGACTTCTGCTTTCTGGCAGGGTGCTTATCCCCTCGCTTTTCCCCATGACCGTATGCACAATGTTTATAATGGGCAGCGGCGCGTTTTCGGGTCTTAAAAGGGTTTCTCATGTTACGCAAAAGCTGTTTCATTTATCATCCGATGAATTTATTACCGTAATTTTAAGCCTTATAGTCGGCTACCCCGTAGGCGCAAAGCTTTTAAACGAGGCGGTGAGAGAAAAACGCATCTCCGCCGAAAAGGCAGGTCTTATGCTTTGCTACTGCGTAAATTCGGGGCCTGCCTTCGCCGTTTCGGCCGTCGGCGCGGGTATGTATTCATCAAGGGTGTTAGGTTTTGCGCTGCTTGCCGCGCATCTGTTGCCATCCTTAATAATGTGCTTTTTATTTTCATTTATAATTAAAAACGATAGCCGAAAACCCGTTTCCGTAAAATCGCCCTCTGCGGCCGATAATTTTGTTTCATCGGTGTCCGGTGCTTCCGGTGCGCTTTTGAGCATTTGCGGCTGGGTGATTTTTTTCTCGGCTGTCGGCGCGTACATAAAGCATTACAGCCTGCGCTTTCCTTATCTTAAATATGCTGCATTGCTGCTTGAAGTGACGAATGCGGTCGGCGGTACCCGTTCTCTGCCGCTCACCGCATTTTTACTCGGATTTGCATGTATCGGCATTTGGTGTCAGCTTTTAAGCGTCGGCAGGCTCATAAAAATCAGGCCGCTGCTTTTCCTGATTTGCAGAATTTTCCACGGACTTTTATCGGCTCTGCTGCTGCAGATGATTATGAAAATATTTAAAATAACCGTTCAAGCCGCTGCCGCGGCAAATTTCGTTCCGACCTGCGACGGTGCGGCTCTCTCTGTTTCTATGCTTACAATGGTGATAATTTTCATAATCTCGGTAGGCACGAAAAAAAACACTGGAAAATTGCTTGACGATATAGTATAATAACATTCGGTGATTATTATGGCTGATATATTCAATAAGGACTTGCCCCATGCCTGCAGCTATTGTGTTTACGGGCGCGAATCGCTTTTTTCGGGCGAAATTCTTTGCTCAAAGCGCGGAGTTACATCGGTTAGGGATTCCTGCAGGAAATATAAATACGATCCCTTAAAGCGTGTTCCGGAGCGTGTTAAAATTTCGGACAATTATAAGCCCGAGGATTTCTCGCTTTAAAAAAGTTTTAATTTTTAAAAAGTTTTTGTTGACAATCCGCCGAGTTATGGTATAATAGTCATTGCGCTATGGTGGATGTAGCTTAGTTGGTTAAAGCGCCAGTTTGTGGCACTGGAGACCGTGGGTTCGAGTCCCATCTTCCACCCCAAAAATCCCGTTCACTTTGTGAGCGGGATTTTTATTACCTATTTGCCGCAATATTATTTTAACACAAAACAGGCAGCCGCTTAAATTTGCAGCTGTCTGTTTTAAAATTTATCCCTTTTCTATTTAAAATATTTCACTGCCGAGCGGAACATTTTAATATCATAATTTCCGGGAACGTTTTTGTAAAGGTCGGCAGCATACCTTTCGGAGTGACCCATTTTACCGAACACCCTGCCGTCAGGCGAGGTTATACCCTCAATTGCATAGTAAGAGCCGTTCGGGTTAAAGTGAATATCGCTTGCGGCTTGACCATTTTCATCCACATACTGCGTAGCGATCTGCCCGTTTTCGGCAAGGCGAAGTATCAGCTCGTCGCTTGCAATAAATCTGCCCTCGCCGTGAGAAATCGGCACGCTGTATATATCGCCCACCTCGGTCTCGGCAAGCCACGGAGATTTATTCGAGGCTATGCGCGTTCTTACTATTTTTGACTGGTGGCGCGCTATTGTATTGTATGTAAGGGTCGGGCAGTTCTCATCGGTATCGATTATCTTACCGTAAGGCACAAGCCCTAACTTTATAAGCGCCTGAAAACCGTTGCATATGCCGCACATAAGCCCGTCTCTGTTATCAAGCAGGTCGGCCACCTGCTCTTTAACCGCGGCGTTTCTGAAAAATGCGGTTATAAATTTGCCGCTGCCGTCGGGCTCGTCGCCGCCGGAAAAGCCGCCCGGAATAAATACCATTTGCGCGGTTTTAAGGCTGTTTGCAAAGTCTTCAACGCTTTTAGCAACATTTTCGGCGCTGCGGTTGTTTATAACGAATATTTCAGGCTCTGCGCCTGCGTCGCGCATTGCCTTTGCGCTGTCATACTCGCAGTTGGTACCCGGGAAAACAGGAATTAAAACCTTGGGCTTTGCCGTTTTTACTGCGGGAGAAACGCGATTTTCAGCCGTATAAGAAAATGTCTGCATTTCGGTCTTCGGGTTTTCCTTATTGCAGCGGTAAACGCTTTCAAGCTTGTTTTCGTAAATTCCGAGCAGTCTTTCAAGACCTATTTCTTCGCCGTTATAGGAAATTTTTCCGTCCGCCGTTATTTCGCCGATTTCTGCGGCATCTGCAATGTTCTCGGTTACTTCAAGTAAAAATCCGCCGTAGCAATAGCCGAAAATTTCGTTTGCGGTCAGATTATCGGCAAATTTAAAGCCTAATGAATTGCCGAAGCACATCTTCATAACCGCCTCGGCTATGCCGCCGAGGGTAGGCGTGTAGCAGGCAACCGCCTTGCCCGAGCGCAAAAGCGCGGTTACTCTTTCATAAACATTTAAAAGCGAAGTTGTATCGGGCAGACCGTTTTTATCATAATCGGGCTTTATTAAAACAACCCTATTGCCCGCCTTTTTAAACTCGTTTGATACTATGTTTTCGGTTTTATCGGTTGTAACCGCAAAGGAGACTAAGGTGGGCGGAACATCTAAATTTTCAAAGCTGCCGCTCATTGAGTCTTTTCCGCCTATTGCCGCCGTTTTAAGCTCGGTTTGCGCCTTTAACGCGCCGAGCAGCGCCGCAAGCGGCTTGCCCCAACGCTTTTCGTCCTTATTAAGGCGCTCAAAATATTCCTGGAAGGTAAGATAAACATCCTTAAATTCCGCGCCCGTCGCAACCAGCTTTGAAACCGACTCTATAACCGCAAGGTAAGCGCCGTGATAGGGGCTTTTCTCGGTAATGAACGGGTTGTAGCCCCACGCCATAAGCGAGCAATCGTTTGTATGCTTTTTCTCTACCGAAATTTTCTGCACCATTGCCTGTATGGGCGTTAACTGATTTTTGCCGCCGAAGGGCATAAGCACCGTGCCTGCGCCTATTGTGGAGTCAAACTGCTCTGAAAGCCCGCGCTTTGAGCAAATATTAAGGTCGTCCGCCAAGGCAAGATAATTTTCGGTAAAGCCGCCGCTAACCTTTTTCTCGTAAGGCTCAGGCTTTGAAACAAAGGCGGTAATATGCTTTTCGGCGCCGTTTGAATTTAAAAATTCACGGCTTATGTTTACAATTGCCTTGCCGTTCCAGTTCATTACAAGGCGGGGTTCTTCCGTAACAGCGGCTACGGGCACTGCCTGTAAATTTTCACTGTCGGCAAGCTTTAAAAATTCTTCCACGTCCGCAGGGGCTACCACAACCGCCATTCTCTCCTGCGATTCGCTTATTGCAAGCTCGGTTCCGTCAAGCCCCTCGTACTTTTTCGGCACAGCGTTAAGGTTTATTTCAAGACCGTCAGCCAACTCGCCTATCGCAACCGAAACTCCGCCCGCGCCGAAATCGTTGCAGCGTTTTATCATACGGCAGGCAGTGGGGTTTCTGAAAAGCCTTTGCAGCTTTCTTTCCTCGGGAGCGTTGCCCTTTTGCACCTCTGCACCGCAGCTTTCAAGCGATTTCAGGGTGTGCGATTTTGAAGACCCTGTAGCGCCGCCGCAGCCGTCGCGCCCTGTTGAGCCGCCGAGCAGTATTACGGTGTCGCCCGGAGCCGGAGTTTCGCGCCTTACATTGCGGGCAGGCGCCGCGGCTATAACCGCGCCAATTTCCATACGCTTTGCGGCGTACCCGTCATGATAAATTTCGTCCACAATTCCCGTAGCAAGACCTATTTGGTTGCCGTATGAGGAATAACCGTCTGCCGCGGTGGTAACAATTTTTCTTTGCGGCAGCTTACCCGGCAGCGTTTCCGATACCTTTTTAAGCGGATCGGCAGCGCCTGTAACGCGCATGGCGCCGTAAACATAAGATCTGCCCGAAAGTGGATCGCGTATTGCACCGCCTATGCAGGTTGCCGCCCCGCCGAACGGCTCTATTTCGGTGGGGTGGTTGTGGGTCTCGTTTTTAAAGAGCAGCAGCCAGTCCTCGTCCGCTCCGTCAACATTCACCTTGATTTTAACGGTGCAGGCGTTTATTTCTTCCGATTCGTCCAGCTTTTCAAGGCAGCCCTTGGCTTTTAAATATTTAACCGCAACGGTTGCAATATCCATAAGACAAACAGGTTTTGTTCTGCCAAGCTCCTTGCGCATTGAAAGATAATCATTATATGCGCTTTGCAGCAGCTCATCCTCGAAAACCGCGCCGTCTATATGAGTTAGGAATGTGGTATGGCGGCAGTGATCCGACCAGTATGTATCAATCATTCTGATTTCGGTCATAGTGGGGTCGCGGTGCTCGGACTTAAAATAATCCTGACAGAATTTAATATCGTCCGTGTCCATTGCAAGCCCGTATTTGCTTACAAATTCGGCAAGCCCGTTATTATCAAGCGCGGTAAACCCGTCAAGCGTTGCCACCGACTCGGGTATATTGTATTTTAATACAAGCGTCAGCGGCTTTTCAAGCGCCGCCTCGCGCGCCTCAACGGGATTTATAACATACTTTTTAATCGCTTTCAGCTCGTCCTCGGTGATATCGCCGTAAAGCATATAAACCTTTGCCGTGCGGATAAGCGGTCTGTCGCCCCTTGATATAAGCTGAATACACTGCGCGGCGGAGTCTGCGCGCTGGTCGAACTGACCGGGAAGATATTCCACGGCAAAAACCGCTGCGCCGTCGTTTTCAAGTTCGGAATAGGTATTATCAAGCTGCGGCTCTGAAAAAACGGTGTTTACCGCGTAATCAAAAAGCTCTTTTGTTATATTTTCCGCGTCATAGCGGTTAATTACGCGAAGTGAAGTAACGCTTTTTATCTGCAAAAGCGTGTTTATATCGTTAAGCAGCGCTCTCGCCTCTGCCGCAAGCTCCTTTTTCTTTTCTGTAAATACACGGTATACCATATCAGTTTTCCTTTCCGGCGTTAAGCGCCTTTAAGCCTATATCCCTGCGGTAAAACGCATTTTCAAACGAAATTTTTTCTGCCTTTGCATAAGCCGCGCAAAGCGCCTCTTTAAGCGTGGGGGCGGTTGCGGTAACGCCCAGCACCCTGCCGCCCGAGGTTACAAGCTTGCCGTCCTTAATTTCCGCGCCTGCAACGAAAACGCTGCTCCTTACGCTTTCGTCCATTTTAATTTCAAAACCCTTTTTGTAAGATACGGGGTACCCGCCCGAAGCTATTATAACGCATGCGGCAGCGCCGCTTTTAAACCGCACCTCGGTGTTCTTCAGCGTGCCGTTTGTAACCGCGCGCATAACCGTAAAAAGGTCGCTTTCAAGCAGCGGCAAAACCACCTGCGTTTCGGGGTCTCCGAAACGGCAATTGTATTCAATAACCTTTGGACCGTCGGGAGACAGCATAAGCCCGAAATAAAGGCAGCCCTTAAAGGTGCGCCCCTCGGCGTTCATAGCGTTTACAGTGGGTAAAAAGATTTTTTCCATACACTGCTTTGCAACTTCGGGGGTGTAGTAAGGGTTCGGCGCTATTGTTCCCATACCGCCTGTGTTAAGTCCTTTATCCCCGTCAAGCGCGCGTTTGTGGTCCATTGAGGAAACCATGGGAACTACCGTTTCCCCGTCCGTAAACGAAAGCACGGATACCTCGGGGCCTGTTAAAAATTCTTCTATAACAATTTTTTCGCCGCTTTTGCCGAAAACCTTATCTTCCATAATATCGCGCACGGCGCGTTTTGCATCTTCCCGCGTTTCGGCAATAATTACACCCTTACCGAGCGCTAAACCGTCCGCCTTAATAACAGCAGGCAGCGGCGCTGTTTCAAGGTATGAAAGCGCGCTTTCGGGGTTATCGAAAACCTCGTAGGCGGCTGAGGGTATGCCGTATTTTTTCATTAGATTTTTTGAAAAAACCTTGCTGCCCTCAATAATCGCCGCCTTTTTATCGGGTCCGAAACAAGGAATACCCGCCTTTGTAAGCTCATCCACCGCGCCGAGGCACAGCGGGTCATCCGGTGCCACCACTGCGTAATCGATTTTATTTTCGGTGGCAAATTTAACCTGCGCCGCTATATCGGTAGCGCCGATATTTACGCAAACCGCGTCCTCGGCAATTCCGCCGTTGCCCGGCAGCGCGTAAAGCTCGGTTATCTCTTTGCTTTCCTTAAGCTTTTTAATAATGGCGTGCTCTCTTCCGCCGCCGCCTATAACCATTACCTTCATTTGAAAAACTCCTTATCAGTGGTGGAAAAGCCTCATGCCCGTAAACGCCATTGCAATGCCGTATTTATTGCAGCAATCAATTACAATATCGTCGCGAATAGAACCGCCCGGTTCTGCAATATAGGAAACGCCACTTTTATGCGCGCGCTCTATATTATCGTCAAACGGGAAAAATGCGTCAGACCCTAAAGATACGCCCGAAATGCCCGATAAATAATTCTTTATTTCCTCATCGGTCAGCGGTTCGGGGCGTGTTTTAAAGTATTTCTGCCATATGCCGTCGGCGCAAACGTCTTCTTCGTTGCGATTTATAAAGCCGTCTATAATATTATCGCGGTCGGGACGTCTTATGTCGTCCTTAAACGGCAGCTCAAGCACGCGGTCATACTGCCGCAGAAACCAGGTATCGGCTTTTGAGCCTGCAAGGCGCGTGCAATGCACGCGCGACTGCTGCCCCGCGCCCACGCCTATCGCCTGACCTTCAAACGCAAAGCAGACCGAATTCGACTGGGTGTATTTAAGGGTTATAAGCGAAATAATAAGGTCTCGGCGGGCACTTTCGGGTATATTCTTATTTTCCGTTACAATATTATTAAGCAATGAATTATCAATTTTAAAATTGTTTCTGCCCTGCTCGAAGGTTATGCCGAAAACCTGCTTGCGCTCTTTCGGTTCGGGAATATATTCGGGGTCTATTTCAACTATATTGTAGCCGCCCTTGCGCTTTGATTTTAAAATTTCAAGCGCCTCGGGCTCATATCCGGGCGCTATAACGCCGTCGGACACCTCGCGCTTTATAAGCTCGGCGGTCTTTTTGTCGCACACATCGGAAAGCGCAACCCAGTCCCCGAAGGAACACATACGGTCGGTTCCCCTTGCCCTTGCGTACGCGCAGGCAAGCGGAGAGTCATCAAGCCCCTCTATATCATCCACAAAGCAAGCCCTTTTAAGCTTATCTGACAGCGGAATACCCACCGCGGCGCTTGTGGGGCTTACGTGCTTAAACGAGGTGACGGCGGGCAGCCCCAGCGCCTCCTTCAGCTCCTTTACAAGCTGCCATGAATTAAATGCGTCAAGAAAATTTATGTAGCCGGGCTTGCCGTTAAGAATTTTAATAGGCAGCTCCGCGCCATTTTCCATAAATATTTTGGCGGGCTTTTGGTTTGGGTTGCAGCCGTATTTCAGTTCAAACTCTTTCATTTTTTATCTCCCGTTTTTGTTTATTATCTTATCAGTGTACTTGCCTGTTTCAATATCGGTATAACGCACATAAAGCGAAATTTTATTTTCAACATTAAGGCTTTCCCAAATTTCATTTGCAAATTCCTCAATATCATCTTTAATATTGACCCTGTGCGGCTCGCCCGTAAATGTAGGCAGCGGGTCGCCGTTGCAGTTATAGGTGTGTATAAAGTGCCCGAGCCCCGCGACCGGCGGATAAGAATAGGTATAGCGGCAGCAGTCAGAGCCGTTTTCGTCTATGCTTTTTAATATACTCATTTCATAATTAAAGCCGTTTTCAAAATAAAGTATACCGCTTATTCTGGGGGTGAAATTCGGCGCGTCAGGCTCAAATTCACGGGTTTCAAGCGATTCTTTAAAGCTTTTGCCCTTACTCATTAAATTATATACCGTGTCTGTTTGGTCGCCGTTTGTAACAATAAGGCTTTTTTCCGTTTTGCGGACGGCATTGTAAATTATAAGCGACGGGTCGCTCACCTTTGAAACGTCAAAAGGCTCGGTTTTAAGCGTTTCGCTTGTCTTTACAAACACGCGGTTGCGGCTGTTTTCGCTCCTGCCCATAATAAAATACGCGCACACCGCATTTTTCCTATCGGGCGAGGTTCCTATAACTATTCCGCGCCCTGCATACTCGTTGTCTTTTAAAAGGGTAGATATATCGTAGGATTTATATACGTTCATTTTTCCGCTCCTTAATTTCTTTGCAAACTTTTTCGGCAGCCGCAGGCAGTATTATCCATTCGGCATTTTCCATAACCCGCTTTTGCAGAATTTCGGGCGTGTCGTTTTCTTTAATTTCAACCGCCTTCTGCATTATAATTCTGCCGCCGTCGGGTATTTCGTTAACAAAATGCACCGTGGCGCCCGTCACCTTAACGCCGTAATCAAGCGCCGCTTTGTGAACTCTAAGCCCGTAAAAACCCTCGCCGCAAAAGGACGGTATAAGCGACGGATGCACATTTATTATCCTGTCGGGGTAGCGCTTTACAAAATCCGCGCTTAAAATGCTCATAAAGCCCGCAAGCACAATAACCTCGATTTTTTCTTTTTCAAGCGCGTTTAAAATGCTTTCTTCAAATTCCTTTTGCGAAATTACCTTTCTTTCGCAAACCGCAGTTTTAATTTCCGCGTTTTCAGCCCTTTTAAGGGCATAGGCGTTTTTATTGCTTGAAACCACAAGTTTTATTTCGCCGCTTGTTATAATTCCGCTTTTTTGGGCGTTTATCAGCGCCTGCAAATTCGTTCCGCCGCCCGATACCAGCACCGCAATGTTTACTTTATTATTCAATTATAACACCCTCGTCGGATTTAATAACCGAGCCTATAATATAAGCGTCCTCGCCGTTTGCTTTGAGAATTTCCACAGCTTTTTCCTTATCCTCATCCGCTACGGTCACGCTCATACCGACACCCATATTAAAGGTGTTGAACATATCTCGCTCGGGAATATTCCCCTTTTCCTCAATAAGTTGGAATATCGGCGGAATTTTAAGAGATGCCTTATCGACCTTGACCGAATAGCCGCCCGGCAGTGCACGCGGGATATTTTCGTAAAAGCCGCCGCCCGTTATATGCGAAACTGCTTTTACGTTCACTTTTTCAAAAAGTGCAAGCATTGATTTAACATAGATTTTGGTAGGCTCTAAAAGCGTATCGCCGAGCGTTTTGCCGCCAAGCTCTTTAAGCGGAGAAGTTAGGTCGCAGTTTTCAATATCAAACACCCGCCGCACAAGCGAAAAGCCGTTTGAATGTACTCCTGAGGAAGCCAGTGCAATTACCGCGTCGTCCTCTTTAACCGTGTTTTTTTGCAGCATTTTCTTTTTATCAACTATTCCCGTGCAGTAGCCTGCAAGGTCGTAATCGTCTTCGGGCATAAGCCCGGGGTGCTCGGCAGTCTCGCCGCCTATAAGCGCGCAGCCTGCCCTCACGCAGCCCTCAGCCACGCCGCTTACTATTTCGGCTATTTTTTCGGGGTGATTTTTTCCGCAGGCAATATAATCAAGAAAGAAAAGCGGCTTTGCCCCGCAGCAGATTATATCGTTAACGCACATTGCAACGCAGTCTATGCCTATGGTATTGTGGCGGTCAAGCAGCATTGCAAGCTTTATCTTTGTGCCTACGCCGTCGGTGCCCGAAACCAAAACGGGCTCTTCAATGCCTTTAAGGTCAAGCCCGAAGCAACCCCCAAAGCCGCCCACATCGTCAAGGCAGCCGGATGTTTTTGTTCTTGCAATGTGGCTTTTCATAAGCTCAACCGATTTATAGCCCGCGGTTATATCAACGCCGGCGGCGGCGTATGATTTTGACTGTGAATTATTCATTGCCGTTCTCCTTGTTTTCGGAAATTTTAGTTTCAAATCTGTTTTTCATGGGCGCCGACGGTATTTCGGTCGGGTATTTTCCGTCAAAACAGGCGGTGCAGTAGCCCGTGCCGTGAACGCCCTTTGCAATCTGTTTTACGCTTTCAACGCTTAAATATCCGAGCGAATCAACGCCGATAAGCTTTGCTATTTCATCAACCGAGTGCTTGCAGGCTATCAGGTTTTCTCTGGAGTCAATATCCGTTCCGTAATAGCAGGGATTCATAAACGGCGGAGCGGACACGCGCATATGTATTTCCTTAGCGCCCGCCTCGCGCAAAAGCTTTACTATTCTGGCGCTCGTGGTGCCGCGCACAATTGAATCGTCTATCATAACGATTCGCTTGCCGCGAGCCACCTCGGCTATGGGGTTCAGTTTTATTTTAACCTTGTCCTCGCGGCTTTTCTGCCCCGGGGCTATAAAGGTTCTGCCTATATATTTATTTTTTATAAAGCCTATTTCATAGGGTATGCCCGATTGCTTTGAGTAACCGAGCGCCGCGTCCAGTCCGGAATCGGGAACGCCTATTACCACATCCGCCTGCACGGGGTGCTCAAGCGCCAAAAACGCGCCCGCCCTTTGCCTTGCGGTATGCACTGAGCAGCCGTCTATTACCGAATCGGGGCGCGCAAAATAAATATACTCAAAAACACAAAGCGAACAGGGAGATTTTTTGCAGTGGTCTTCAATGGTTCTGACCCCATTTTTATCGAACACAACTATCTCGCCGGGCTTTATATCGCGTATAAATTCCGCCCCCACCGCGTCAAGCGCGCAGCTTTCGGAGGCTACGATATATCTTCCGTCCTGCGTCTTACCGTAGCAAAGCGGGCGAAATCCGTTTTCATCACGCACGGCAATAAGCTTTGAGGGTGACATTATAACCAGCGAATACGCGCCCTTAATGCGGTTCATTGCGGCGTTTATCGCCTGCTCTATCGAGGGGGCGGTAAGGCGCTCCTTTGTTATAATGTAAGAAATCACCTCGGTATCGCTTGTGGTGTGGAAAATTGAGCCTTCAAGCTCTAATTCGCGCCTTAACTCCCCCGAATTTATAAGGTTGCCGTTGTGAGCCAGCGCCATTTTGCCCTTTATGTGATTTACCACAATAGGCTGCGCGTTGCTGCGGTCGTTTGAGCCGGTAGTACCGTAGCGCACATGACCTACTGCAATATTGCCTTCACCCAATTGTTCTATAATTTCGGGTGTAAAAACATCGTTTACAAGTCCCGTATCCTTAAAATCGTTGAAAACACCGTCATCGTTCACAACTATTCCACTGGATTCCTGCCCGCGGTGCTGGAGTGCGAACAAGCCGTAATACGCAGTGCTTGCAACGTCGCTGGTCTCCCCCGAGTATACTCCGAATACTCCGCATTCTTCTCTTAAACTGCTCATTTATGCCTCCAAGTATCAGTTGCCGAAAACTCTTTTCATCATTTCGTTGTATGCGTCTTCTACTCCGCCCATATCGCGGCGGAAACGGTCTTTATCAAGCTTTTCGTTTGTGTCGGCGTCCCAAAAGCGGCAGGTATCGGGCGATATTTCATCAGCTAAAACAATCGTGTCGTCCTTCAGTCTTCCGAATTCAAGCTTAAAGTCTACAAGCTTTACATTAAGCGATAAAAAATATTCTTTAAGAATATCATTTACCTTAAAAGCCATAGCCTTTATTTCTTCAATTTCCTTTTTGGTCGCAAGCCCCAAAGCCAAAGCGTGGTAAGAATTTATAAGCGGGTCGTGCAGATCATCGTTTTTATAAGAAAACTCAATGGTAGGCTCCGCGAAAACAATTCCCTCCTCCACGCCGTAGCGCTTTGCAAACGAGCCTGCCGAAATATTACGGATTATAACCTCAAGCGGAACGATTGATACCTTTTTAACCACCGTTTCGCGGTCATTAAGCTCCTCTACATAGTGGGTGGGAACACCACGGCTTTCAAGCAGGCGGCAAAGATAATTTGACATTCTGTTATTAATAACACCCTTGCCGGTTATTGTGCCTTTTTTAAGCCCGTCAAGCGCGGTGGCATCGTCTTTATAAGATACTATCACCAAATCAGGGTCATTTGTAGCAAAAACCTTTTTTGCCTTGCCCTCATACAGCTGTGTTGTTTTTTCCATTTTGAATTCCTCCGTTAATTAAATTCTTTTTCTATTGCTTTATTTTTTTCAAGCACCTTTTCTGCATCGGCTTTGCGCTTTGCGGCGAGTTTTTCGGCAAGAGCACTGTCGGATATGCTTAAAATTTCTATGCATAACAAAGCGGCATTGACCGCGCCGTCGATTGCAACCGTGGCTACGGGAATACCCGAAGGCATCTGCACGGTTGAAAGTAGTGCATCAATACCGCCTAAATTACCCGATTTTATGGGTATGCCTATTACCGGCAGTGTAGTATTTGCGGCAATGGCCCCTGCCAAATGCGCTGCCATACCCGCTGCAGCTATAACGGCACCGAAGCCGTTTTCGCGCGCTGCCTTGCTGAAGTGTGCCGCCTCCTCGGGCGTGCGGTGAGCCGAGAAAACGTGTATTTCAAACGGCACTCCGAACGCCGACAGGGTATCCGCCGCTTTTCTTACAACCGGCAAATCGCTGTCGCTTCCCATAATTATCGCTATTTTCTTCATTTTATCCCCTCCGAAATCAAAAAGGGCACACTTACCCACCAGATGATAAGTGTGCCCAGACGGTCGGCATTCAAGCTTTTCGGTTCATGTGGTGCTCCACTTATCCGTCAGTTCCGAAAAGCCTTTTTCGTATGACTTGATTATATCATATCGGCGTCAATCTTGTCAAGCGGCATTTTGAAGATCTGACACAAACAAAAGGCACAGTGAAACACTGCGCCTTAAGCTAATTAAAATTAATCCTTTTTGAAGAAATTGATTACATCGCTGTAGCTCTCGTCATCATCGGCAGAGCTGTTGCCGAGGAGAGAAGCCAAATCGTTGTTCTTTTCCTCTTTCTTATCGTCACCGAGACCTGTTGCAACAACGGTAACACGGATAGTATCCTCCAGTGTATCGTCAAGCTGCGCGCCCCAGATAATGGTAGCGTCCGGGTGAGCCATATCGGAAATGATGGAGGAAGCAAGCTCAACCTCTTCAAGACCGATATCATCGGAACCGGTAATGCTGATGATTACGCCGCGCGCATTTTCCATAGAGGTTTCGATAAGCGGGCTGCTGATAGCCGCGCGTGCTGCCTGCTCCGCCTTATCGCGGCCGGTGGCAACGCCGACGCCCATGTGAGCATAGCCGGCATCCGACATAATTGACTTAACATCCGCAAAGTCAAGGTTAACAAGCGCGGTAACATTAATAAGCTCGGAAATGCTCTGAACACCCTGACGGAGAACATCATCGGCAATGTCGAAAGCATTCTTAAAGGTAATCTTCTGCTCGGAAACGAATTTAAGACGCTCATTGGGGATAACCACCAAGCTGTCAACACATTCCCTTAAAGCGGCAATGCCGGATTCGGCCTGTGTCATGCGCTTTTTGCCCTCAAAGCCGAAAGGCTTTGTAACAATACCTACGGTCAGTATTCCGAGCTCCTTAGCAATAGAAGCCACAACGGGGGCAGCTCCCGTACCTGTTCCGCCGCCCATGCCTGCGGTTATGAAAATCATATCGGCAGTGCGAATAGCCGCGGTGATTTCATCGCGGGATTCTTCAGCAGCAGCTCTGCCGTTATCGGGGTTGCCGCCCGCACCCATACCTGATGTGGTTTTTTCACCTATCTGAATTTTCTGATTGGCTTTTGATTTAATAAGAGCGGCTTTATCGGTATTGATAGCGATAAACTCAACGCCGCGAACGCCTGCGTCTACCATGCGGTTTACTGCGTTTCCGCCGCCGCCGCCTACGCCTACAACTTTAATTTGAACTACGTTCTCTTGATCTTCTGCTACTTCAAATGGCATTTTGAATTCCTCCGTATTTATGTAAATTGGATATTATACTTACTCACTTAAAGATAATAACATATCTGATTTCAAATTTCAACACTTTTTATTACATTCCTGTAATTTTTTTTAATTTGTTCAAAATTATCCTCCCGAAGCCGACGAAACAAAGCTTCCCTCGGTGTTTGACGGCGTCCACATGCTCAAATTTATTTTGCCCGCAGCCGAAGCGTCCATATTTTTCATCATGCCCGATAAATGCGCGAATTTTTTATCTATGTAATTCGATGTTCCGAGATTTACGGTAAATCTTCCGTCAACGCCTAATGTAATAGCAAGCTCGTCCGTAATATCGACCCGTGTGATGCGGATTTCTGTCTTTTCGGCGTTTTCAAATATTTCGTTTAATGTATTTTCGGTTTTTTCCTTGGCAAAGGCAAGCTTTCTGCCGACCTTTAAGGTAAGCCCGCCCGCGCTGATCTCGGGTATTCCCTCGGGCTTTTCGGACACCTCCGAAAGCACCCGCCCCGATTTACTCACGGGGCAATATTTATCCCCCGATAAATAGCAGACATATTCCTCTGCGTCGGTCACCTTTATTGTGAATGTCGCAGGCAGGCTGCGCTTTACGGTTATTTTTTCGATATACGGCAGCTTGCGTTTAAGCTTTTCATCGTTAACGGAGGAAACAAACAGATTATCGCCCTTTTTTATACCGGACGCGGCGATTATCTCCTCTGCGGAATATTTACTGCTGCCGGAGGCGGAAATACTTTCTATTTTGAAGAAAACGGTAAGCGAAAGTATAACTCCTGCTCCGACAGCCAAAAGCAGCAATAAAACAAGAAAAATCTTAATTCTTCGCCTTCGTATTTTTCTTTGCCGTGCTTTTCTTTTTCTTAAAAATTCATCATCCCTGTTTTCGGTATTCAAAAAAATTTCACCTCTTATAGCTTATATCCGCCCCGAGTGATGACAAACGCTCGGTGATTTTTTCATATCCGCGCTCAATGTGGTGCGTATTTCCTATTTCGGATGCTCCGTGCGCTTTAAGCGCCGCCACCACAAGCGCAGCTCCCCCGCGCAGATCCGTTGCCTTGGCATGCGCTCCCGAAAGCTCGCCTACGCCCTCTATTACGGCGGTCTTGCCCTCTGTCTTGATTTTTGTGCCGAAGCGGTTTAACTCATCTATATATCTGTAACGGTTTTCAAAAATGTTCTCCACGAAAACCGATGTGCCCTCGGCAGAAGCCAGCATTGCGACCGCAACAGGGCCTGCATCGGTCGGAAAGCCGGGATAGACAAGACTTCTCAGGGTAGGAATTCTGTGAAGGCGTTCGGGGGCAGATAAGCGCAAGCCCTTTCCGCTCACCGAAATATCGCACCCGCACTCGCGAAAGCTCCAAAGCAGCGACACCATATGCGGCGGCATGACATTTTCAAGCTCTATTTCCCCGCCGGTCACCGCGGCGCACGCCATATATGTTGCGGCGACTATGCGGTCCGGTATTATAGTATGCTCTGTGCCGCCGAGCCGCTTTACACCCTCTATCCGCACAGTATCCGACCCGCAGCCGCAAATCCGCGCGCCCGCACTGTTTAGAAAATCGGCAAGGTCGCTTATCTCCGGCTCCTTTGCGGCGTTGTGGATAACTGTAACGCCCGCTGCCACAGCGGCGGCGAGAATTATATTTTCGGTCGCCCCAACGCTCGGGAATCCCAAATGTATTTCCGCGCCGTGCAATCCGTTTTCGGCGGTGCACTTTAAATAGCCGTGTTCTTCGGTTATTGTAACACCCATTCTTTCCAGTGCCGACAGGTGCAGATCAATAGGTCTCGGTCCCAATTCACAGCCGCCCGGGCTGCTTATTACCGCCCTGCCCATTCTGCCTATGACCGCGCCCAAAAACACAACGGACGAGCGCATTTCACGCATAAGGCTGTCGGGAATATCATACTCTGAAATACCGGAGCTATCAACAATAACGGCGCCGCCCTCTCTTCGGCATTTACACCCCAAATGCTCAAGAATTTTAAGCGAGGTTTCAACATCCGACAGTATCGGGCAGTTATGTACTACGCTTTCCCCACCGCAGAGCACCGTGCCCGCAAGCACCGGCAAAACGCTGTTTTTCGCACCCTGAACACTCACCCTGCCGGAAAGCCTTTTTCCGCCGTTTATTATTATTTCTGACATCCCGTCACCCTCTCGCAATAAAAACTGTTCTCACAGTTCATACTATGCGAAAGTGCGAAAAGTGTCACGCCTCAGTGTATAGGCTGATGAGAGCCAAATTCATTACAGTTTCGCTCGCTGTCTTTTACCGCCTTGCTCGCGCTTATTTTTGTAAGGTATATAAGTCCATTAAAACCTCATAAATTCGCTTGTTTGCGTCGGGAATTGCGTGTTTCAGTGCAGCCTCTCCCATTTTTTCAAGCAGCGGCTTGTTGCATATAAGCCCCTCGACCGCATTTATAAGGTTTTCTCCGCTTAAATCCTTTTCTTCAAGCAGCTGCGCAGCACCCGCCTTTTTAAGGGTCATTGCGTTGTGGTACTGGTGATTTTCGGCAACATAGGGTGAAGGTATCAGCACCGAGGGCTTTCCGCAGCAGCAAAGCTCGCTCAAGGTTATAGCCCCCGCACGGCAGATAACAAGATCGGCCGCCGCCATACATACATCCATATTGTTTATATATTCGCGGACATCGGTATATTCGGAAAGCTTTGTATCGCCGAGCGCTTCAAGCATTGACTTGTATCCGGCGCTGCCCGCGGCGTGTATATGGTAAAAATCACCCGATGAGCCCAACCTCTTTATAAGCTCCGTTACCGCCTCGTTTATGCGGCGCGCGCCCAGTGACCCGCCGAACGATAAAAGCAGCGGCTTATCCCCTATACCGAGCCTTGCGCGAGCCTCTTCCCTGCTCATTTTAAGCAGCTCGCCTCGCACGGGATTACCGGTTATGATAGGTTTCTTACCGCATTTTAAGTATTTTTCAGCCTCCGGCATGGCAAGCATTACACGATCGGCTTTAGGCGCCAGCATTTTGGTTGTAACACCCGGGTATGCGTTTTGCTCGTGAATGGCGGTTTTAAAGCCCAAACGCTGCGCCTCTTTAAGCACCGGGCCGCTCACATAGCCGCCGGTGCCGACAACCAAATCGGGCTGCAGCTGCCTTAAAAGCTTTTTGGAGTCGATGGAAGCCGTTACCGCAAGCCTTGCCGCTTTGATATTTTTAATCGTGCTTTTAAAGGAAATTTTGCGCTGAAAGCCGGCAACCTCAATTGTATGAAAATCATATCCCGCCGCCGGCACAAGCTTCGCTTCAAGCTTTTCGGCGGTACCGATATATGATATTTCCGCGTCGGGGCGGTGCTCCTTAATATAACCCGCAACCGCAAGCGCGGGATTTATATGCCCCGCGGTGCCGCCGCCCGCAAACAGTATTTTCACAGTAATTATCCCCCTAAAATATTATGATTTCTCTATATTTGCGCTGCGCGAAACCGAAAGCACAATACCCATTTCGGCAAGCAGTATTAAAAGCGAGGTTCCGCCGTAGCTGAAAAACGGAAGACTGATGCCCGTATTCGGTATTGTGTTGGTAACAACCCATATATTGAGCATTGCCTGCAGACCTACCTGAAAAGTAAGACCCAGCGCCAAAAGTGAGCCGAATTTATCCTGCGCGCGCATAGCTATTGTAAACCCGCGCCACACCAGCAGGCAGAAAAGGATTATTATAATAACTGCGCCTATAAGACCTAATTCCTCGCAGACTATTGCGAAAATAAAATCGTTGTGCGGTTCGGGCAGCCACAGATATTTCTGCCTTGACTGACCTATACCGCGGCCTAAAATTCCGCCCGAGCCGATTGCTAACAGCGACTGTATTGTCTGAAAGCCCTTGCCCTTGGCGTCCGCCCACGGGTCGAGCCAGTATTTTATTCGGTCGGAGCCGTAGCCTATAATTCCCGTAGCGACCGCCAAAACGCCGCCGCCCACTCCTAAAAGTCCGCCGCCGATAATGTATCGCTTGGGAAGTCCGCCTACAATGAGCAGCACTATGCCTATGGTAAAAATAAGTATAGTCGCGGAAAAATGCGGCTCAAGCACCACAAGCCCGCAGGTAAGACCCAAAAGCACCACAAGGAAAAATATAAATTTAAAGCTTTTCATTTGCCTTGAATTGCCGGCAATAAGCGAAGAAAACAGCAGTATAATTGCAAATTTTGCAACCTCGGACGGCTGAAAGTTTATAGGGCCTAAAACTATCCACCGCTTAACGTCCATACCCTTTACCATGGGCGGGAGCGCAAGCAGCACCGCCAGCATACCGATTGCGAGAACATATACTATCCATGCAAATCTGCGCCAAAAATGATAATCGATTTTTGAAATTATCAGCATAAGAGCAACGCCCGCCGCGGCAAACGCTGCCTGGCGGGTTATAAATTTATAGCTGTTGCCGTAATATTCGTAGGAATAAGCGTAGCTTGCCGAAAACAGCATTACAAGCCCGGTAGTAAGCAATATTAATACAAAGGATAAAAAGGTCAAATCAAGCCTTTTACCTGTCTCGGGCTTCTTTTTAGCTGCCGCCATTATTTATTCCTCCGGTTGAATTATTTGTTGAAGATTATTGGCAGCAGCGCAAGCAGTGAGCCGAGCGCCGCAACGCCTGAAAACACAAGAACTATTTTTTGCTCCGACCAGCCGCACATCTCAAAGTGATGATGTAAGGGAGCCATTTTGAATAGGCGCTTTTTGGTGCGCTTATAATGCGCAACCTGCAATATATCCGAAAGCGCCTCGGCAAAATAGGTGATTCCCGCAAGCAGCAGAAGCACGGGTCTCTCCGTGCCGAACGAGATCGCTACCACCGCTCCGCCCAAGAACATTGAGCCGGTGTCGCCCATAAACACCTTTGCGGGCTTTGCATTCCACACAATAAAGCCGCAGCAGGCGCCCGCAAGCGCGGCAGAGAAAGCGTTTATGCCGAATTGATAAAGAAATCCGGAAGCCAGCATAAACGCGCATGCCACCACAAGCGTAACAGAAGAGGCAAGCCCGTCAATGCCGTCGGTAAGGTTCACCGCGTTTGTAAAGCCGTAAATAAACATAAGGGCAATCGGCCAGAAAAGCAAACCCGCACCCTTTACTATGTTGATATCTCCGATAAAGGGTATCGTGGTAGTCTTCATCCCCGAAAGGCAGAGTGAAATCAAATACGCCGCGGCAACAAGCAGCTGCAAAAAGGTCTTCTGCCGTGCGGTAAGTCCCAGATTGCGCTTTTTAACTACCTTTATATAGTCGTCCATAAACCCTATGGCGGACATTCCGAGCGCCAAAAAAATTCCCGAAAGAAAGACCGATAAGCGATAACTGTCATGCAGCTCGGACGCAAACCGACCCGAAACCGCCGCAGAATAGCCGAATGCCACCAAAAGCGATAAAAGCACGCCGGCGATTATCATAACCCCGCCCATTGTTGGTGTTCCCTGCTTGCCCTTGTGCCACTTGGGCCCTATATCCAATATAGTTTGCCCGAATTTAAGCTTTTTTAAATACGGAATTACAAAATATCCCGAGCCCGCAGTAACCGCAAACGCAACCGCCGCCGCTATAACAGATGTTAAATCTTTCATTTTCCCCGTCTCCGCCTGTTATTATTTTATACTTTTAAGCGCCTCTGCCACGACCTCGCGCTCATCAAGGTGAATCGTGCCGTCCTTCAGTATCTGATAGGTCTCATGCCCCTTGCCTGCCAAAACGATTATATCCCCCGGCTGTGCAATCGATACCGCATATTTAATAGCTTCGATTCGGTTTTCTATGACCTTATACGGCGTTCTGCTGTCGCGCATGCCCTCAAGTATATCGTCTATTATCGCGCGCGGGTCTTCGCTGCGCGGATTATCGCTTGTGACTATAACGAAATCGGCAAAATGCTCGGCTATGCTGCCCATAATCGGACGTTTTGTCTTATCCCTGTCTCCCCCGCAGCCGAACACCGCAATAAGCCTGTTCTTTTCGCACTCGCGGAAGGTGGAAAGTATGTTTTTAAGTCCGTCGGGCGTGTGGGCGTAGTCGATTATAATATGGAAATCTCTGCCCGTAGGCACGGTCTCCGCCCTGCCCTTAACGCCGTTCATTTCGGATAATGCCGCTGCGACCGTTGTTATCGGTATACCTATTTCCACCGCGCAGACTGCGGCGCAAAGCGAATTGTAGACCGTAAAGTGCCCGCCGGTATTGACCTTGATATGGCTGATAACGCTGTCGCTCAAAAATTCATACTCAACCGACGCAGGCTTGAAGTTTATGCCCTTTGCGCTGTAGGTTGAGTTGTCTCCCGTCGAGTATGTTACAACCCTACAGTCAAGCCCCTTCATTATCTCATCGGCGTAGCTGTCGTCCTTATTTATAATAGCTGTTTTGCACATCTTGAAAAGCTTTTTCTTCGCCGCAAGATAATTCTCCATTGTCTTATGATAATCAAGATGATCCTGTGTTAAATTGGTGAACATTGCCGCGTCGAAATTAAGCCTGTAAACACGGCACTGATCGAGTGCGTGGGAGGAAACCTCCATAATGACATGTGTGCAGCCCTTTGCCTTCATGAGAGCAAAAAGGGAATTCAGTTCATAGGCGTTCGGTGTTGTGTTGTGCGCGGCAATTATTTCATCGCCTATCATGTTCTGTATCGTGCCGATAAGCCCAACCTTATAGCCGGCCTTTTCAAGTATGCATTTAAGCATATAGGTTACAGAGGTCTTGCCGTTTGTGCCGGTTACGCCGAGCAGGTGCAGACTGTCCGCCGGGTTTCCGAACCATTTAGCGCATATATCGGCATATGCCGCGTGGGTGTTCTCTACCAAAATCTGATTTTTTTCACCCGTATCACGCTCGGCTACAACCGCCGCCGCACCATTTTTCACAGCCGCAGCCGCATAATCGTGGCCGTCTGAAGCGGCGCCCTTTATGCAGACAAACAGATATCCCGGCTTTACCTGTCTTGAATCGCAGGTAATACCCGTAATTTCCGTATTTGCCAAGTCTCCGTCTACCTTTGTCAGATATTTAAGCTTCATTTTTTCTCCTATCCGTCAACTACATTGTCATCGCTGAAATATACCGTTACAACCGTACCGGCGTCAACCTCTTTTCCCGCCTCAACACTTTGCCTGTAAGCCTTTAGGCCTCCGGTGGTTGTGTTGCCCGAGAATTCAACATTAACGCCCGCTCTTGCCGCGGCGGAATTGACCTCCGTAGCGCTGAGTCCCTTAAAGTTCGGCACCGTTGCTTTGCTTGCCGCGCCGTCCTCGGTATAAAGTATAACCACACCGCCGGTCATCACCTTACTTCCCGCCGCAGGCAGCTGCTTTACAACCTTTTCGCCGCTGCCCACAACCTTGTATTCAAGCTTTTGGGTGGTAAGCTTTCCCTTGGCGTCCGCAACCGTGCTTCCCACGGTATCGGGAACGGTTATTGAAAGCTTCTTCAATTCATCGTCGGTGTAGCTCGGCTCATAGCCGAGATAAGGCAGAATATCCGCCATTATCTTTGAGTTTACAGGCGCTGAAATAGCGCCGCCGTAGTATTTTTCGCCCTTCGGCTCATCAAGCATAACAAGAATCGCAATTTCGGGCTTTTCTATCGGAGCGACCGTGGCGCATGAGCCGATATACAGCCGCTTATCCCCCGTTTGCTGTATTTTCGAGAGCTTTTGCGAGGTTCCGGTTTTAGCCCCTATATTATAACCCGCAACAAGCGCGTTCTTTGCACCGTTTTCGGCAACGAAGTTCAAAAGCTCACGCATTGTGGCAGAGGTGCTTTCGGAAATAACCTGCCGCTTTGTTGAGGTCACAACGGTTTTTTTAACCTTGTTGTTTTCATCGAGAATCTTTTCAACCATATGCGGCTGAACAAGATAGCCGCCGTTCACCGTTGCGGCAATAGCGCATATAAGCTGCATGGGCGTTACGTTAAAGCTCTGCCCGAAGGAAGATGATGCAAGCTCAACGGGTCCCATTTTTTCTTCCTTATGATAGGTAGAAGAGGCCTCGCCCGGCAAATCTATCCCGGTTTTTTCGGTAAATCCGAAGGCCTTGAAATATTTTGAAAAGGTGCTTACGCCCACTAGCTGACCTATCGTTATAAACGCAGGGTTGCAGGAATTCGATATTGCCTGCATAAGGGTCTGCGAGCCGTGACCTGTCGTTTTGTGGCAGTGGTATGACTGCCCCGCCACCGTTGCATGGCCGTTGCAGAAAAAGCTTGAATTTTTGTTTACAAGATTTTCTTCAAGCGCTATAGCCGCGGTCACCGCCTTGAAAACAGAGCCGGGCTCATAGGTATCCGAAACCGCCTTGTTTCGCCACTGGCGGTTTAAAAGCTCGCTTTGCAGCTTTTTCTTTTCCTCCTCATCCGCCGTTTCGCTGACCTTTTTCTGATCGGCAGACGACAGTGTGAACGGCTCGTTCGGGTCAAAATCGCCCTTGACCGACATTGCAAGTATAGCGCCGGTGTTAACATTCATAACCACCGCCGCGCCGCGCTCGGCAATCTGATATTCCTCAATCGCCGATTCAAGGTATTTATCAGCCGTGTACTGAACATAGTTATCGAGTGTCAGCACAAGCGAGCCGCCCTTTACCGCATTTTCAACCTTCTCATAGGAAAAGGGCATATTCGTTCCCATGGCGTTCTTCGCCGCAACAACGCGCCCGGCAGTGCCGGTAAGCTCGTTATCGTAGTAGCTTTCAAGCCCCGAAAGTCCCTGATCGTCAGAACCCACAAAGCCCAAAACCACCGACGCCAGGTTTCCGTTCGGGTAATACCTTTTGGTGGTTGAATCAAGCCCGATATACTGTGAAAGCTCAAGATCCTTATTATCGAGTATAAATTGCCGCACCTTATCGGCAACTGTCTTTTCAACCTTCTTTTTAACGATAACATAGTATGACTTCTTGCCTGTATAATCATACACCGTATTGTAATCCATTTCAAGTATTTCGGAGAGTCCTTCGGCAATTTTTTTTCTTACCGCCTCGGCATCACTCTCTTTTTTCAGACTTTTTATTCCGTTCGGGGTAATATATACCGTCCATGCGGGCGAGCTTGTGGCAAGCTTCTGCATATTGCGGTCGTAAATATCTCCGCGCGGTGCGGTCACAAGGCTGTCGTAAAGTTGCTGCTCCGACGCATCTTTCTGATATTTTTCGCCCTTTATGATCATAATGTTGACAAGACTTCCCGTAGATACGACCGAAAGTGCGATTATAAGCACCAGCATCACCGCTAAAATTCTTGTAAGCATCATTTTATTCGGCTTTACAGTCATAACCGTCACCTCGTTTCCGATAATATCCGAATACGAGAGTCGGCAAAAACAACTCTCGTATCTCACACTGATAATATATTACTGTTACCCTCGATTTTATTACTTCGCGGTTACTTCGCTTCCGTCGGCCCTGACCGCCTTATCCTTATCGTTGACCCTTATATACTTAACATTGCTTTTTTCCATCTTCCTCATTCCGAGCTGGGTCGCTTCAAGCTCTAAATTCGCAAACGAAATTCTGCGCTGCATTTCAACCTCAAGGCTTGTCTTTTCACTCTCAAGCTCGGTTATGGCGGCTCTTACCTCGCCTATTTCGGAATTTACCTCGTTTATTTTAATTCGCATCATAATATTTCCGCAAAGACCCGCCAAAATAAAGGTTGCCGCCAAAATAAAGGCTGCGGGTGATGAAAGGCTTTTAGCCGCGGCACGTCTGCGCTTTTTTGTGCGCTCCGCCGTTCTCGGCATTGCAACTATATTATCGCGCCTTTTCTCGGTTTCGGCGGTTTTCGGCATAAACATTTCAAAATCGTATGCTAAGCTGTCATTATAATATTTTATGTTGTTCATAACGCGTATCCCCTGTTAATTCTTTATAATTACCCTCAGCTTTGCGCTTCTGCTGCGCGGATTTTCGTTTAATTCCTCTTCACTCGGCTCTATCGGCTTTTTAGTGAGCAAATGCCCTGCCGGGGTCTTGCCGCAAACGCACACCGGGAAATCCGGTGGGCAGGTGCAGCCCGTACAATATTCACGGAATTTTTGTTTCACCATTCTGTCTTCAAGCGAATGGAAGGTTATAATAGCCAAAGCGCCGTCCTTATTAAGCAGCCCGAAAGCCTTATCTAAAGCAGCGGCAAGCTCGTCCAGCTCACCGTTAACGGCAATTCTTATCGCCTGAAAGCATTTTCTCGCGGGGTGACCGTCGCGCCGTGCCTTTGCGGGTACGGCGGAGGCGATTATATCCGATAGCTGTAAGGTACTCACGATTGGCTGCTTTTCTCGCTCGTCAGCAATTCGCAGAGCGATTTTATAGGCGAATTTTTCTTCCCCGTAATCTCTGAAAATTCTTGTAAGCTCCGATACGGAATAGCTTGCCACAATATCCGCAGCGGTCAGCCCGCTTTTGCTCATCCGCATATCGAGCGGTGCGTCCTTATGGAAGGAAAAGCCCCTGTCGGCATTATCAAGCTGGAAAGACGAAACGCCCAAATCCAAAAGTATGCCGTCAACACCCTGTACGCCGTCATCTTGCATTACATCGTCCATTCGGCTGAAACAGGACTGTATCACCTTGGCGTTATAGCCCGTTAGCCTGTCCGTCGCGGTTTTAACGGCATCCGGATCGCGGTCAAGCGCATACAGCATGCCGCCCTTAAGCCTTTTCGCAATTTCAAGTGAATGCCCCGCGCCGCCTGCGGTTCCGTCAATATAAATGCCGTCGGGTTTTATATTCAGCGCCGACACAGCTTCGTCGAGCAATACCGATTTATGAAGAAATTCCATCAGAAATTAAGCTCCTCCATAATCGCAGCAACCGATTCCGGAGTGTACTGCGCGTTCTCCTCATTCCAAAGCTCGGTGTTCCATATTTCAAGATTGGTGTCCATTCCTATTATGTGCGCTTCGCCCTCAAGATTTGCATATTCGCGCAAAACCGGCGGAATAAGTATTCTGCCCTGCGAATCAAAATCAACACTGAAGGCACCGTCGTAAAGAAAGCGCTTTACGGCGCTTGATTTGGTGCTCGGGAGCGTGCCGATCTTTTCAACCAGCTTGTCCCATTCCTCAGCGGAGTAAACGCATAAGCAGCGCTTGCCGTAAATTCCGCGGCATATCATAAAGCCGCTGCCGAGCTCTTCGCGGAGCTTTGCCGGAATGAAAACCCTGCCCTTTTTATCTATATTGTGTTGATAGCCTCCGAAAAGCATGATTTTCACCTCCGTTTTCTCCACTTTGATGCACTTTAATGGATTTTCACTCCACTTTGCACCACTATGATTGTATTATAAAGCCTTTTTGAATAAAAATCAAGTGTTTTTTCGCGTTTACATAATTTTTTTTGCCGTTTTCCATATATTGTGTCTTATAAAAAATCCGCATACAAAAGGTATTGATTTTAAGCCTGCCTTTACGGCGGCTTAACAAAAAGAAATCCCGCCGCTGTCGTTCAAGCCGACAGCGGCGGGATTTCAAATTTAAAATTGTTAATTAATGCCTGCCGAACAATTCAAAAGTACCTTAACCCGAGCATGTCGGTGTAAAC